>Ga0226835_1000378_pt1 | contig 57459 bp, 67 predicted proteins | sample LAC_MetaG_1_FD_163627 | JGI IMG/M metagenome (GOLD analysis project Ga0226835, IMG submission 163627) | Anaerobic ammonium oxidizing microbial communities from anammox membrane bioreactor (MBR) in UC Berkley, California, United States -... | ecosystem: Engineered > Bioreactor > Anaerobic >...
GGAGGTGAAGAGGTCAAATCAAGATACACAGCCCCTTTATTTTAGGGTGGATACCCCATCGAGTGCGGCTTTTCCACCCCTCAAACAGCCTGCTCGGCGTATTACGCTTGATTTTTCAACTCTCTCTCCGCCGATATCTTGCACCGGCCTGCCTGCCTTGCTACAATACAAGCATGACCCAAACCATCCAGCGTTTACACCTTCCGCTGGCGGTCTGCCTGCTGTTAGCCCTGTACGCCGGCTGGCTATTGTGGGGTTCCACCGACCCGTGGGAGCGCTACTGGCTGGGCAATCTTTCCATTCTCATTGGCGGGGCAACAGCAGCCGCAACGGCCGGCTGGTTGAGCACGGTTGTTCAAAGTGAGGCGCGTCAGGGCTTCCGTTTTTTGGGGCTGGGTTTGGGCATCTGGGCGCTCAACGATCTGCTACGCATGATCGTGCTGGCGGTCGTGCCGGGTTTTTTGTCACGCCCAAATGTGTGCGATGTGCTCTACCTGCCCGGAGCGCTGCTGGTGGCAACCGGTTTGGTGCGGTTTCCGCGACCGCTACCTTCTTCCGGCAGCCGGCTGCGGCGCTGGCTGGATGTGACCCTGACCTCGCTGGCCTCACTGACGCTGATGTATTTGCTGGCAGTTCAACCGCGGCTCAACGCTCCGCCGGCTGGCGGCAACCCGCTGGGCATCCTTTATCCGCTGGCCGATCTGGCTTTATTGCTGCTGGTGGTCAATCTGCTGTTGATCAGCGATGCGCGCCGTCCTTCCCTGCCGTTTGGCTGGCTGACGGCAGCGCTGGTGGTTTTTGCGCTGACCGACTTGCTGTATGCCACAGCTCTCTTTTCAGGAAATTACCAGATTGGCGCAGCCACGGATTTAGGCTGGGCGGTGGGGGATGCGCTCTGGCTGGCGGTGCTGCTGCGAACGCCTTTCGCGATTCGGGTGCTCAATCCGACTGAGGTGCGCCCTCAACCCGGCGGAGGGTGGCTGCAAGGCGGGCTGGTGCGCCTGCAAAGTCTGCTGCCAATTCTGGCGGTGCTGGTGCTGGGCTGGTTTGCCCTGCTGGACTGGCAATTGACCGATCAGTTCAATCAACCGGTATTGGGAGTGACCGTTTTGCTGGTGCTGGGTCTGATTGCCCGTCAGGGGCTGGTGACGGGTGAGGTTGAATTTGAGCAGTACGCCGGGCTGGTGAAGAGCGTTGCCGAGCCGGCTTTTATTTGCGATGAAAACGGCCGGTTAACGCTGGTCAACCCGGCTCTGGCAATCGCAACCGGTTACAGCGAGGCAGACCTCACCAACCGCACACTGGCGGATCTGCTGCCTGAACCGCCGGGGGCTTATTCGTGGCTGGATCTGGCCAAAATTGAACAAGAGGGCGAGGGACGCGGCTGGTCGGGTGAAACGGTGCTGCTGCGCAGCAGCGGCGAACGCCTGCCGGTGTTCCTTTCTCTGCGGCCGGTGCTTTCTTCCAGCGCCAAACGTCTGACGATTGCCGGAACGGCGCATGACCTCAGCCTGCAAAAGCGCCAGCAAGCCGCTCTGCAAGCGGCTTACGAGCGCATAGCCGCTGACCGCGCCGAGCTGGAACGGCTCAACCGCGAACTGGAACGACGCGTTGCCGAAAAAACCGCCGATCTCAGTCAGGCCTACCAGCAGTTAGAGGCGCAAAACCGCATGCTTCGCGAACTGGATCGCCTTAAGTCCGACTTTGTTTCGCTGGTTTCCCACGAATTACGCGCCCCGCTGACCAATATCAAAAGCGGAATCGAGCTATTGATGTACGGCACCCGTCCGCTCTCCGGGCGCAGCAGCCAGATCCTGACCCTTGTGCAAGCCGAAATCGAACGTCTGACCCATTTTGTCGAGACGATTCTTGACCTTTCGGCGCTGGATGCCGGTAAACTGCCACTTTACCCGGCTCCCCTGCCGGTCAGCCGGATTTACACTGCCCTGCAAAACCAGATTGCCCACCTGCCAGATGCCAGTCGGGTGCGCTGGTCACTCCCGGAGGATTGCCCGGCGGTGCTGGCTGATGAACAGGCCCTCACCAGTGTCCTGTTTCACCTGCTGGATAACGCCTTCAAGTACGCCCCGCAGGGTGAGATCGAAGTATCCGCCGGTGCGGAAAACGGGCGGTTGTGGCTGCGGGTACGCGATCACGGCAGCGGGCTGCCGGCGGATGCGCTGCCGCACCTCTTCGAGCAATTTTATCGGCACGATAGTCAGGATAACCGCGCCATTTATGGCCACGGGCTGGGATTGTACATCGTGCGCCGGTTGGTTGAAGCCATGCAGGGCGAGGTGCGTGCCGAAAATCACCCGCAGGGGGGAGCCTGCTTTACCTGCTGGTTGCCGCTGGTGGAAATGAACGAGTCGGAAGGATCACTGCAAGAGGAGGGGAGCGAAACATGACCAAGATTCTGGTGGTAGATGATGATCCGACCCTGCTGCGTTTTTTGCAGGACTTCTTGCGCGAAGAAAAATACAGCGTGATTGCCGCCCCAAACGGCAACGAGGCTTTACGGCTTGCCTACCGCGAACATCCCGACCTGGTGGTGCTGGATGTGATGATGCCCGGCATGGATGGCTGGGAAGTCACCGCCCGTCTGCGGGAAATGTCGGATGTTCCCATCATCCTGCTTACCGCCAAAAGTTCCGAAGCCGACAAACTGCGCGGTTTTGGGCTGGGGGTGGATGATTACCTGACCAAGCCGTTCAGTTTTGCGGAATTGAACGCCCGCATCCAGGCCGTCTTAAACCGCGCCCGTCACAAACCGTTCTCGGAGAGAAATCTGCTGCAAATTGGCGATCTGGAAGTGGATTTAGACCGGCGTGAACTGCGGCGTGGCGGCCAGCCGGTGGCGCTCACCCCAACCGAGTTTCGGCTAATGGAGGTGCTGGCGCGCAACGCCGGCAAAGCGGTTGCCGAGACCGAGCTGGTGCGTGAGGTGTGGGGGGCTTACCGGCAGGAAAACACCACCACCGTGCGCCGTTACATCTTCCTGCTGCGTAAAAAAATCGAACCCCAGCCGGATGAACCGCGCTACATCCTCACCGTGCGCGGTTACGGCTATCGTTTGGAAGGGGGATAGGTTTGGGGGACAGGGTTCTTATCAATGAACCGGCTGGTGAGAGCCGGACAGGATGGAGGTGATCTTTGGATATTCGTGCCTATAACCGCGATGCCTGGAACCGTCAGGTTGCCCGTCAGAATCCGTGGACGCTGCCGGTGAGCCACGAGGAAGTGATGGCTGCCCGGCAGGGTGACCTGCGCATTTTGCTCACACCCACCCGCTTCGTGCCGCTGGATTGGTTTCCACCGCTGGCAGGAGCCGAGGTGCTGTGCCTGGCATCAGGCGGCGGGCAGCAGGGGCCGCTGCTGGCTGCCTGCGGGGCCAGGGTGACGGTATTCGATAACTCGCCGGCACAGCTGGCTCAGGACCAACAGGTTGCCGAACGGGAGGGGCTGAACCTGACGCTGGTTGAAGGGGACATGCGCGATCTCTCGGTTTTCGCCGATGCGGTGTTCGACCTGATTGTCCACCCGGTTTCCAATGTCTTTGTGCCGGATGTGCTGCCGGTCTGGCGGGAGGCCAGCCGCGTGCTGCGCTGGGGCGGGGTGCTGCTGGCCGGTTTCAACAACCCGGTGCTGTATTTGTTCGATTTTGACGAACTCGACCAGGGCCGGCTGGTGGTCAAGAACAAACTGCCTTACGCCGACCTGACGCATCTTTCGCCCGAAAAATTGCAGCAATTCATAGACGAAGGGCTGCCGCTGGAATGGAGTCATTCCCTGGAGGAGCAAATTGGCGGTCAACTGGCGGCCGGCCTGGTGCTGACCGGCTTTTACGAAGATGTAGACCCCACCAGCGTGCTGGGCGAATACATTCCCTCCTACATTGCTACGCGGGCGGTTAAATCATGAACGGGCTGGAAAGCGGTTTGCCCCTCCGCGTGATTGTGGCTTCGCACAATCCGGTCAAAATGGAAGCCGTGCGCAGTGGCTTCCAGCGCATGTTTCCACCATCCGAGATTGAAGTGCAGGCGGTCAATGTCCCCAGCGGGGTCAGTCCTCAACCGATGAGCGACGCGGAAACCCTGCAAGGCGCGCTCAACCGCGCCCGGTCTGCGAAGCAGGCCGTGCCGCAGGCCGACTTTTGGGCGGGGATTGAAGGCGGTATTGAACAGTACAAGGGGACGCTGAGTGCCTTTGCATGGGTGGTGATTCTTTCAGCCGACCGCTGCGGTAAAGCCCGCAGCGCCACTTTCGACCTGCCGCCGGCCCTGGCGGAGATGATCCGGCAGGGGGTGGAGCTGGGCGAGGCGGATGACCGACTGTTCGGCCGACAGAACTCCAAGCAACAAAACGGCGCGGTCGGCCTGCTGACCGGGGATGTGATTGACCGCGCCCGCTACTACGAACAGGCAGTCGTTTTGGCTTTAATTCCGTTCAAAAACCCGCACCTCTATCCGCCCGGCGGGGAATGGGGTTAATCATCTACTGCACCGCTGTGCCTTTGGTGCGCCCCATCCATTCGAGGTTTTCCAATTCTCCGAAGTGCTCTTTGAAGATGCGGTAGTAAAACAGCTCTTCTTTGGTGTGGAGAACCCATCCGTTGGGTAGTTGACGCTCGCGCTTGAAGTCGGCATCGCTGACGTGCTGGTTGGCGTACTCCTCGATCAGGTTTTGAACGCCAGCTCCCTGCCAGAATTTGGCTTTCGGTCGCCACAGTACCGCAGCAGGCAGCAGATCCTCCACGGCTCGTCGCAAAATCCATTTTTCAATGATTTCGTCCCCGCGCTTATACAGTTTGAATTGGGGTGGGATGCGCAGCGCAAAATCCACGACATCCGGGTCGGTAAACGGCACAAAGGGCACCACACCGTTTGCGTGCGCGCATCGGTCAACCCGCTGTAATGCGGTATTATGCAAGCGATTGAGAATGTCTTCCAGTTCAATCGGGAGGTTCTCTAACGGCAGGGACTTGAGATACTCGTAACCGGCAAACAATTCATCACCGGCTTCGCCGGATAGCACCGCCCCGGTGAAGTCCGAGACCATCTCGGCTGTCAGGTAGTTGGTTATCGAAGAACGAACCAGCAATGCATCGAACGATTCCAGATGATAGATGACCTGAGGAAGAATGTTGAGCATTTCTTCCAGTGTTACGATGCGCTCATGGTGAATAGTATTCAAATGAATCGCCATCTGACGGCTATATTCGAGGTCTTCTGCACCTTCCACACCGCTGACAAAAGAATGCAGACTGCGCACGTGGGGTCTGGCAAGAGCCGCAATGGCTGAAGAATCCAGTCCGCCCGAAAGCCAGCAGCCCATTTCATCGGTGATGATGCGGCGTAGAATCGCCTGCTCAAGGCGCATGCGTAAGCCGGTGATCAAACTGTTTTCGTCCGCATCGCTGAAAGTTTGGGGATCAAATTTTTTGTAACGATGGAAGCCCCGGCTGGTGGTAAAAACCGTTGCCGGTGGAAATTCGTGAATATCCTTTATAACCGGTAAGAGGGCTTTTACTTCTGAAGAAAAAACAAGCGTCTCTCCTGTTTTGCCGTAGTACAAAGGCTTTACCCCCAGAGGGTCACGGGCGAGCATTAATTCATCCCCGCAAATCGCCGCCATGGCAAATGATATTCTGGTAGAAGAGAGGAAATCCTCATCCGGTAAAGGCGCGGATACACCATCCCAGACGGCCTGTTGTTCCAGGGTTAGCGGAACGGCTTGCTTTTCTACCGGATTCCAGCTTGCATACAGAGTAGCACGATGGCTACGAATCAATTTTTTGCTGCGTTTGCCGCGGTGGGCTATTTTTTCAATCATGCGAACGACCGTATCTTGTTCGCCAGGCCTGGCAATGCCTGCAATGGCTGCCATGATGACACCTCCTTTGATCTTTGAATTTGGTTGGGTTTTTTATAACCCAAAACAGCGGGGGAGTCAAATCAGGTCAATTAGCGGGGCAGCCCTCGTCTTTATCCCAGGTTTCAATGTTCCATAGCGGACTGCGCGCGCCGGCGTCCATCTGAATGCCGCACACCTGCGGGCTGGCGAGGGCAATTTGCAGGCGGAAGTAGAGCGGGACGGCCGGCAGTTCCTCCAAAAAGGTCTGCTGAACGGCTCGCTGAGCCTGCTGGTAGGCGGACGGGTCGCGCGGATCGGCGCGCAGGGCAGCCGCGCATTGGGCATCGTAAACCGGACTGCTCCAACCGCTGATGTTGGTGCCAATCCAGCCGTTGTTGGCGGCAGGAATTTGCGCCGTGGTGAAAAGATTGCAGGGCGGTGTGGTGCGTCCGGACTGCCAGGCAAACTGGGCCAGGTCGAAATTGCGCCCGAACAATGCCCCTTCCGGGCCGGGGGCGTAGAGTTCAAATGGTTCAACCAGTTTGAGGCTGACACCCACCCCGCAATTGCGCAAATTTTCGGCGATCATCTCGGCGGTCATTTGATGCAGGCGGTCGGGAGTGGTGCGGTATTCGAACGTCAGGGGAGTATCGTTGAGGACATTCAGCACGCCAACCGCAGTGCGGGGGGTGGCCGGGTCATTGTCCAGATCGCGCCAGCCGGCCTCATCCAACAGACGTTTGCCCAGGTCGGGGTCGAAGGGGGGAGCGCTCAGGTCATCGAAAGCCAGGGGGTGATTGGGCGGGAAAAAGCCGTTCGGCACGGCGGAGTAACCGTACAGCAGCCGATCCACCAGCCCTTGCCGGTCAATGCAGGCGGCAATTGCCTGACGGGTGCGTTTATCCCCAAGGAGATCCTGCCGGTAGCCGCCAAAGGGGGTGTAACCGCCGTCGTAAGCCGCCGGGCGGATGCCAAAGGTCAGTTGCTCCCAGGTGGTGGTCGGTACAGCCTGAATGACGGCGGCCTGCTTTTGCTGCAACTCATTCAGGATATACAGCTGACCCTCCCAGTCCACGGTGTCATCCACAAAGTCACAGTCGCCGCTGGTCAGGGCGGCAATGTTGTTATCGGCCGGTTCGCCGAAGAAGCGGAAAGTGAGCCGGTCGAAGCGCGGCAGTCCTTCGGCAGCGCGGAAGTAATGGGGGTTGCGGCTCAGGCGGATGCTCTCGCCGGGTGTCCAGGTCTCAATCTGGTAGGGCCCCCAGCCCAATGGGTGGCGATTGACTTCCTCGTTTTGCAGCAATTCGGCGGCGGAGAAATTGCCCCACGCGTGTTGGGGCAGCGGCAGAAAGAAGTGCAGGGCGTAGTCGGCTGGCAGATAGCCGGGAATGCCCCGCCACTCAACAGTCAGCTCATCCACGGCGCGGTAAGCCGCCGTCCGCAGAGTCAGCCAGCGCACGGCCGGGGTTTGCGGATCGGAGGCAATTTGGAAGGCAAACACCGAATCGGCGGCAGTGAGCGGCACGCCGTCCTGCCAGAGCAGACCGGTTTTCAGGCGGAAGGTGAGGGTCAGGCGTTCCATTTGCAGCGGAGAAACTCCATCCCAGCGGACAGCACAATCCGCCGAATGACAGCCGGCCGGCAGCACGCGTACGCCGGTATCCAGCACGGCCGGTTCGCCAGCGGCGTCCAGCACATCCTGCCCGCGTTCAACCGAAACGGTCTCGTAGACTGCTCCGCCGTTCTCCGGCGAAGGCAGGCTTTCCAGAATGACCGGCTGGGGCTGGTAAGCCCGGTAATCGAACGGCCCGTCGTAAATCGCTTCCAGAATATTCCACATGGCCCGCGAGCCGCTGCCGCCGTATAGGTACAGCGATTGGGGTTCCTGGCCGATGCAGATGGTCAGCTCGCGCGGGGGCACGGGCGTTAGGGTGGGCAGGGGCGTATCGGTTGGCAGGGGTGCGGTTGGGGTGACGGCCGGTGTATTCACCGGCCCGCCGCTGCAGGCAGCCATCAACGTGGTTAAAAAGACCAGCATAAGGGGTTTGATCAGGCGCATGGTGCGTTTCTCCGTGGTGTGAAAACAATAGGATTATAAACGATATTTAGGGGAAAAATCCTTGACATGACCACATGGTCATGTTAGGATATGACCACTTGGTCATATTCGAGATGGATTGGAGATGAAACATGGTCAAAACCACCTTTCTCAATCTGGATGAAGAGAAGCGGCAACGAATTTTGACGGCCGCTTTGGAGGAATTTTCCGCACAACCCTATGAAAGCGCATCCCTGAACCGGATTGTGGCGCAGGCCGGCATTCCCAAGGGCAGTTTGTACCAGTATTTTGCCGACAAAAAAGATCTTTACCTGTATCTGATTGACGAAGCAGCCCAGGCGAAACTGGCATTTTTACGCCAGCATGAACTGACCGGGCAGGTTGACTTTTTTGAAGGGTTTGCTGCACTGATGTTGGCCGGGGCGGAGTTTGACCTGAATTATCCCCAATACAGCCGTCTGCTTTCGCAGGCTTTCAACAGTCCGCTGGTGGATGAAATCACTACCCGACTGAAGGGGAAGAGTTTCGATTATCTCTACGAATTGCTGCAAACCGCCCGCCAACAAGGGCACATCCGCGGCGATTTACCGCTGGACTTGATCGTTTTTACTCTCAACACCCTGACGACCGAGTTTGGTAAATACGCTGCTCAAAAAGCGGGGTTGAAGTGGGACGGCCGGATTTTTGATCCTCAGCAGCGCGAGAAACTGCGTGCGCTGGACTTAAGGGGCATGATTGACGACCTGATGCGTTTGTTAAGAGAGGGCATGGCCGGACGATGAAACTGCGCCAGGCGCAGATAAAAAACAAAAAATATCAAGAAAGGTAATTTGCTGCAATGAACTACTTTGAAGGACTTGCCATTGGATTTGGGCTGGTGATGATTCTCACTCGCCCGCTGATTCACCTGTTTCCCCAACGTTGGGCGGAATTTGAGATGAATCGTGTCTATAGCCGCCGGCAGCCGGCCTGGGTGTGGCTGGTGGGGGTGTTGGGGCTGGGATTGGTCGGATTCACGTGGTACTGGCACTTTACCCGTCCCGTGCCGTATTCTGTGGTGGTCACATTAATTCTCAGTCTGACGCTGATCAAGTTGTCGCAGGTGCTGTTCAATTATCAGCAGTTCCGTGCCTTTGCCGGGCGGGTACTCCAACGCGAACGCCGTACGCTGAATTTCATCAGCCTTGTCACCGGCATGTTGGGCTTGGCGTTGATTGGGATGGGAATCTGGGTTTACTAGGGAGGCAGGAAAATGAATTACTTTTTAATACTGGGCATTGTGATGGGCGCGCTTGCGCTGCTTAAACCGGTCTACATGCATTTGATTCCGTGGGATGAAAACCGCTTCATCGCCAAAGCCTACGCCGAAAAACGGCCGGTGTGGGTGGTGGTGGTAGCCTTGATTGGCCTTGGTCTGGTCGGCCTGACGTGGTATCTGCACTTCACCGCCGGTGTGCCGTATTCGATTGTCATCACCCTGCTGTTTTCATTGACCGCCGTCAAAGGGATTACGCTGCTGCTGGATTACGGGCGTTTTCAGCAGTGGGTTGCGGGGATGCTGCACCGGGATGGCGGCAAGCAGATTGTGTGGATTGATTGGGGGGTCAGCCTGTTTGGTCTGGTGATGATTGCGGCAGCGGTGTGGCTGTACGGGTAGATCGGTGTAAAGATTTTGAGAGTTTCACAAAGAGTTTTACTTCCCGTTCGAAACCTGATAATTCTCTTCCACGTAGATGAATATGGTTTGGGTGCCTTCGCAAGACGCATCAATTCAACTACAGGAAAAAGGATACTCACAATGAAAACCACAACAAAACCAAAGATTATCGTTTTTCTGTTACTGACCTTTGCCTTAAGCTCGTTTTTTTATGCCAGAATCGTGTCCACTGGTTCGGTTGGCAACTACACAATCGGTTTGATGTGGTGCCCCGGGATTGCCGGCATACTCACCCAGTTGATCTTTGAAAAGAAATTACGCGGTTTGGGATGGAAATTAAGGCCATTTCGCTACCTGCTGCTGGCATATTTCTTACCCGTTATCTACGGACTGGTAGTATACGGTTCGGTCTGGTTGAGTGGATCTGCGCCTCTGAATATAGACCAACTGGCGTTGCAGGTATCTCAACAGACAGGAGAAACAATCAGCCCGCTGAATTTTGTGGTCAGTCATGTTTTGAACATGGCAACTTTCGGAATGCTGTTTTCTACCTTTGCTGCCTTGGGGGAGGAAATTGGGTGGCGTGGTCTATTCGTTCCTGAATTGGCTAAAGCGGGCTCTTTCACCTCAGCATCGGTCATCAGCGGAATTATTTGGGCTGTGTGGCATTTTCCTCTTATTCTCTTTGCCGATTATCACAACCCCGGCACACCTGTGTGGTTTGGACTGGTTTGCTTTACCCTGATGGTGTTGGGAATCAGTTTTACGATGGCGTGGTTGAGGTTGAAATCGGGCAGCCTCTGGCCGGCCGTTTTGCTCCACGCCAGTCATAACATCTTTATCCAGGGGGTGTTCACACCCCTGACGGGTCAATCTTCACTATCACCCTATTTGATTGATGAATTTGGAATTGGTTTGGCGTTGATGGGCTTGCTGCTGATCTGGATCTTCTGGCGGAAACGTGCGGAAGTTGCATCGGTGTGAAAAGGCGAAGTCGTATTTCACCATTTCGCTCTTGAGGTCAAATGCAGTACTCGGATATCCATTCGCTGGCGGCTCAGGCATCCCAGCCAGCGACTGAGGCGGGCAACCCGCCGGAAATAGGGCGGCAATTCGGCCGGGTTGCCCGCCTCTTGAAAACCAAAGCGCGCATAAAACCCGGTCAATTCGGCGCGGCAGGTCAGGTACAGCGGGGGCGGATTTTCCGCCAGCAGTTGACGGATGATGGCGCTGGCCACGCCGCGCCGCCGCCACTCGCCCACCACAGCAATCGAGGCCAGCTCGCGCGAGCCGTCGCGGTGGGGTTTGACCTGCCCGCAGCCGATCATGCGCCCGTCCTCATCCACTGCCAGCCAGAAACGCCGCCAGTCCAGTCCCAGCGGGTTGAGCCGCTCGGCATAAATCAGGCGGCGGATGGCGGCAGCATCATCGGCTTCGGCACGGCGTAAGCGGTACACAGGGCTAAAAATTCCGAATTGAAAAGCATCTGCCAGAATTATATAATAAGCATGGGGTGGTTGTCTGAATCACCTCCCTGCCGGCGGGGGTAGCGGCGGGGTTGTCCATCGTTTTCGGAAAGGAGGGGAGGGCGATGGACGCTGAACTGACTTGTGTACCGGCCAGAGACGAGCAGATTGACGAGTTTCTGGAATTGCTGCGTTTGGACGCCGAAAATTACCTCATTCCCACCATGGAAGTGATGGGCTGGTCGTGGGCGGAATTCGCCCAGCGCGTGCGCGGGGTGGGGCGGGTCTTTTGTGTCTATCAGGGCGAACACAAAGTCGGCTGTTACTGGATTGAGGAGCGCGAGCGGACTTTGCACCTGCACGGGATTGTGGTGGCGCGCGCCTTTCAGGGGCGGGGCATCGGCTCGCGCATCATCCGCCGCCTGGCTGAGGAATACCGCGGGCACATGGACGCCATTGAATTGGGTGTCCATCAATCCAACCAGCGCGCCAAAGCCCTTTACGAACGTCTGGGGTTCGTCACGGTGCGTTATTTGCCCGAGGTGGGATTTTATATCATGCAATTACCCATCCAAGAAGAAAACGAAGCAGGCCGATTGTCTGTGGCGGCTTAATCCATCTGGGGAGGAAGGCGATGAACGAGAGGAGATGCCTTTTCATTCCGTTATGGATTGTCCTGATTGGACTGCTGAGCGCGGTAGGCTGCGGTGGCGGTGGAGTTCCGCCCACCCCCACCGGCGGGACGGCAACTGCCACTCTGACCCCTTCGCCGACCTCCATACCGACCCCCACGCCGACCCTGCTGGCCGCTTCGGCTGCCACTCCGACTCCGCAAATTTCTCCCACACCCTTGTGTACGGATCTGGAATTGGAGATTGATTACCAGCAGGTGCAGCAAGTCGAGGGTCTTTATGCGGAATTGACCGCCAGGGGGCGCATTCCCCTCACCGTGAAAGCTGATTACACGCCGCCGCGCGTGGAAGGATTCGGCCAGGCCGAGGTGGGCGGCGGCGGTCATGCCGGGAATTGCACCTGGGTTTACACCGGATTGCTGGAATACGATTTGAAGGGTGATCTACTGCTCGACCGCCAGCCGCCCGTCATCGCACTGAGCGGCAAACGCGATGCGCGCAACCTGGCGGCAGTCGGATCGGAATGTTACGGCGGGCTGCTCTCGCCGGTCATTTCGGAGGATATAGCCCTCTTCGAGATCGAGTATCGCGACCGGGCAACCCTGAAATATTCTTTCACTGTCCCCACCATTCACGGCGAAGCGGTCTGGACGCTGCATTTTCGATGCCGCTGATGGCTGACCATACGCCGTTTTGGGGATAAGCAATTCCAACAATCGGTGGAAAATCGTCCTTGCAACTGCGGTAATCACCCTTCAATCTGCAGGAGAAGCATTGCGGAGAAAGAAAGGTGATCTTTGTGGGAGAAGGGTTGGGGATGAGGCCAATCCACAACTATTTGGATTGTGGTTTTGGGAAGATGCTGAACTTTTAAGATTAAGAGGTGTTTTTTCCGCCCCTCTTCAGGTATAATATAAGACAAATGTTCGATATTCGAGGGCGGAAAGATGCCGGTCAACTACCTACAAATTCAAGGACAAATTCAAGCCAAATGTCAGCAAGCCAGTCAGAATCAGCAGGTTTATCAGGATCGGCTGGAGCAGGCCGTCAGGCTGCTCCGCCAGTACGCCGCTGACCTGGATGACCTGCGCGACCGGGTGAATGAAGCCCGGCAGGCGGACCTTTCTCTGCGCTGTGCCGTGCCGTTGACTGAACGGCTGGACACCGTCTGCGATGCGCCGGTGATCCGGGAATTACCGCCGTTGCTGGCGGCGGACGGTTCGCAGGTCAACCCCAGCCGGCATGATGCGGTGGAATTTGCGGTCATCAACACCGGCATCTTTCGGATTTTGCCCGCCACCCATCTCACCCCCAGCGAAGATGCCGAAACTCAACTGTACCTGCTGGATGACCTGCGTAATCCAGATGCGCCGCTGACCGAAGAAGTGGTGGCGCTGCGCCGCGACTTGAACGAGCGCCGCCTGCTGGCCGAACGCGCCGCCCGCGAACCCTCCCAGCCGGTGATCACCTTGACCGACGGGCCGCTGGAACTGTACCGTGAACCGCGCAACAATTCCCAATTTGATCATTTGTTGAGTGAGTACCTGACCGTCCTGCAAAAGACCGGCCGGCAGGGAGCAGTCAGCGCCGGTTACGTGGACAAACCGGGCAGCGACCTGGTGGTGCGCCTGCTGGAGCTGACCGCCGAACCGCGCCAGCCAGTGCAGGAAACCGCCCGCCGCCGGCCGTTGGGCGGAGTGCTGGACCGGGTGATCTTTGCCGGGCTGCTGGCCCCCGGTCAGCGCAGCGCGGTATTTGCCATTCAATCGTCCATGGCGGAGCGTTTTGCGGTTTACGACCCGGCTCTGCAACCCTGTTTCTTTTATCTGAATGTCGGCAACCATCCTGCCCGGCCGTGGATGGCGCGGGTGGAAATTCCCCGCGGTGTTGCTGAACAAACGGACCTGGTAGATGCGCTCCACGCCGTTTTATTGCAGCAGTGCCGGCAGATGGGCAGCAAACCATACCCCTACGCACTGCACCGCGCCCATGAAATTGCCCTGATCACGCGGTTGGAGAAAGAACAGATCGAAACCATGATCGCCCGCGCCATGCGCGCCATGGGTTTAGCGGTGGGGGAGAAAAGTCCCAAGCAGTATCATAAAGACAGTTTTTAGGCGGGAGGTGGAAAAATGACCAATTCTTCACTTCACATCGGGCGGCTGCTGCGTTCGACCACCAGCGATTGTGTGATCGGCTGCCGCGCCAGCGAGTTAAACCTGCCGGCTTTTGGCGGCATGGTGCGCATCCCGCTGGCCGAGGGGACGCAGATTTTTGGCCTGATTCACAACATTCAAATCGAGGACGACGGCTTGATCCGCCAGTTGATCACCAGCGACAACGTTCCGCCGGATGTGCTGCTGGATAACCGCAATAACCGCAATGTGCCGGTAGAGATTGGCGTGATTTTCATCGGTTACCAACAGGATGGTGTCATCAGCCACCTGCTGCCGCCGCGCCCGCCGCTCAGTCTGGATGAAATTTTCACCTGCACGCCCCAGGAGGTGGTGGCCTTCACCGGCAACGGGCGGTTTGGCTACCTGCGCCACATCCTGCGCCGGGATGATTTGCCGCAGGCTGAACTGCTGGCGGCTCACATCCAGCAGGCCGGGCAGATTCATCTGACTCACGGCAGGCCGGATTGGGTGGAGGCGGTTACCCGCGAGCTGGTCACCCTGCTGCGGGATGATTACGACCGCCTGATGAGCGTTTTGAGCGCAATTGGCGATATCAACCTGTCTTGATTTGGAACGGGAGGAAATGCGATGACCAACAACCCCGAAAACACGTCCGAAAAATCGCTGGGCTATGTGGTCGGCGGCAGCCTGAAAGATTCGCTCAGTGTGCGCCTGACCGTCCCGCCGCAGGAGGTCAAAGAGGGCTCGTTTGTGGTGATCGAAAGCGGCGACTGGCGTTTTTACGGCACGGTAACCGACCTGCAGCTGGGCAGCACCAATCCGCGTTTTGCCGACGAACAAAGCGAAAACCGCCTGCCGCCGGAGGTGGCGCGCCTGCTCCACGGTCAGACCCTGTTCACCAATCTGCAGGTGCTGCCGGCGTTGATGCAGGAAGTCGGTCCCGACCCGGCTTCGCCAGAATATGAGCAGTGGCGCAGCCAGCACCCCGATGACAGCGGACTGCAGCCCCAGCCGGTCAAGACCGTGCCGGCTCATCATGCGCTGGTGCGCAGCGCACGCGCCGAAGATGTGGCCAATATCTTCGGCGAACCCAGTCAGCGCAATTTTGTGATCGGCTACACCCGCGAGCAGAACCTGCCCATCCCGCTCGATCTGGAAAAGTTTGTGCAGCGCTCATCGGGCATTTTTGGAGCAACCGGCACCGGCAAGTCATTCCTCACCCGCCTGCTGCTGGCCGGGCTGATTGAGTACAACAAAGCCGCCACGCTGGTTTTTGACATGCACAATGAATACGCCTACGACGACATCGCCTCGGACACCAAAGAGGTCATCCCCGGCCTGAAAAGCAAATTTAACCCGCGCGTGCGGGTGGTCGGGCTGGGGGCGGGCGCTTCCATCCGCGGCCAGTCGCCCGATTTTAACCTGACCCTGGCGGAAAGCGACATCCTGCCGGAAGACATCGAGATGCTGACCCGCGAGCTCAACCTGCGCGAGACCACCCCCGCCACGCTGGAGGCGTTGTGGCACGATTTTGGGCGGACCTGGTTCAGCGAATTCAAGAAGATGCGCAATGGCGCAATGGAGGAAGACCCGATAACCGGCAAAAAAGTGCCGGCAACCGACAGCGTCGCCTTTTGGGCAAATCAGGCGGGTGTGAATGTGATGGCCGCCGAAGGCCTGCACCAGAAACTGGGACGCCTGTTCAACAAACCCTACATCGTCCCCAACCCGCCGCAGGACAGTCTGGCAGAGATCATCAACCTGCTGGCCAGCGGCAAGCATGTCATCCTCTCGTTTGGTGACCACGAAACCGACCTGGATTACCTGCTGGTGACCAACCTGATCACCCGCCGCATCCGCGATGAGTGGGAAAAGCGCACCAACGCCTACCGCTCCCACCCGCAGAAAAACCCCGAACCGCGCCCGCTGGTGGTGGTGATCGAAGAAGCCCACAAACTGCTCAACCGCGAGATGGCCGCCCAGACGGCCTTTGCCACCATCGCGCGCGAGATGCGCAAGTACTACGTCACCCTGCTGATTGTGGATCAGCGCCCCTCGCAGATTTACGATGAGGTCATGTCGCAGCTGGGCACGCGGGTGAGCGCCTGGCTGGGCGATGAAGCCGATATTGCCGCGGTGCTTTCCGGTCTGGCCGGGCGGGACGCCCTGCGCGGGATGCTGGCACGCCTGCAGCCCAAGGAGGAAGCCCTGCTGCTCGGCTGGGGGGTCAGCCTGCCGATTGTGGTACGTTCACGCCGCTACGACCAGCGCTTTTTCGAGGAGCTGCGCGGCGCGTCGCCACCCGGTCGCAGCGCCGATGACGCCATCCGCGAGCTGTTTGGGTAAGCAGGCGGCGTGGCGGTCTCCCGCAAGGCCGTCGCGGAGGAAGGGCGGGAGGAGAAAAACAATCTTCTTTGCGGCGCAGCGGCATTGAGCCAGTTTTTTGCAACCCATAGATTCTCTTGAACGCCGTGTTTTCTAAATTCCATGGACACGCCTTCGTGTATAATTTTCATAACCAACAGCGAGCGCCACATGCGGGTGTGGCTGGCGGCGGGGTGGAAGATGGAAGCACAGGCAGAAACCGAAGATAGCCGGAGAACCCACTCTGTTGTGGTGTTTTACCTGCTGGCTTTTGTGTTTTCGTGGCTGGGGTGGTTACCGCAGGCTTTGCACGCACGCGGGCTCTTTCCCTTTGACAGCCCCTTGTTCAGTCTGTTGGGCGGAGGCGGCCCAACCCTGGCAGCCGTGGTTACACTCTTGATTTTCCGACAGAAGCATCAAATTCCGGCTTTGTTTTCGGCTTTATTCAGGGTGCGGGCTTCAGCGGGGTGGTATTTCTTTGTGGCAGGTTTCTGGTTTGTTGCGGTTGCTCTGGCGCTGGCGGGGATGGGAATTGCCGGCCTACCCCTGCCCGCTTTGAGTTCGCTTGGGTGGTTGAGCCTGATTCCGGTTTTTGTGACCATGGTAATCTCCAACGTTTGGGAAGAAATCGGCTGGCGTGGATTTGCCCTGCCGCGACTTCAAGAGAAATTCTCTGACTTGCAAACCGCGCTGGTCATGGGCCTGTTGTGGAGCGTGTGGCATCTCCCGCTCATGCTCAACCCCCAATCGCCGATGGCTTCCCTGCCGTGGTACGGGGAAGTCCTTTTCAGCCTTTCCTTGACGGTCATTTACATCTGGCTTTACCGCCAGACCGGGGCCAGTTTATTCTTTGTCACCGTTTTTCACGCCATGTCCAACACCGCCGCGTTTGTGCTGCTGGAACTGGGCGTTTTCGTTTCTTCGTATCCCTTTGTGGTGGGGATTACTACCGTTTTTGCGGTTGGGATTATTCTGGGGTTTGGGACAAAACAATTCAGCCGCGCGGCGGTTGGTCAGGCCGGGCGTTGAAGAATCGCTCTCCCCTTCTTGGGGGAAGGGTGTTACCCGTTCCGGCGGCTTTGCTCAATCCAGCGCTGCAGCGTCAAACAGGTTTGCGCCATACGCCCGGCATCCAGCAGGCGCAGGTCATCGCGCCGGGTGTGATAGGCTCGCCAGAAGGCCGGAGTGCCGCTGGTTTCGATGCCGGTGGCACGAAAGCCGGCCCGCACGAAAGCCTCAAAATCACCGCTCCGCCGCATGGCCAGGTAGGGACGCGCAGAAGGATCAGCGTTTAGCAGTTGAGCCGTCAAATGCGGGTCGGTGGTAAAGCCCCGCCAGCCGCTCACCCCGCTGAAGACGCGCAGACCGTCCCCGCTGCCTACCATGTCCACGCTCACCACCTCAAGCCGCCCGGCGAGCGGTTTCAGGCGGTTAGCGGCCTGGTAGGCACCAAACAGCCCGCTTTCTTCGGCGCCGGTGAAGAGCAGTCCCACCCGCCGGTGCAGGTGCGGCTGCTTTGCCAGCCAGCCGCCCAGTTCCAGCAGCACGGCAACGCCGGAGGCATTGTCATTGGCGCCCCGCGTAAATGCCCCGTTACTGCCACGCTGATCGTAAAAATCCAGCCCGATGTAGATCAGACCGACTACTCCGAGCAGGGCGCGCACCAGACCGAGCAGAAGCGGGGGAATTGGCATCTGCAAAATGGCCAGCCCGCCGAGAAACGCCGCAATCCAGCCGGCCCGTGTGAGAAGGGCGTGCCAGGTAACCCGCAGGGTGTACGCAAAGCCCTCAACATAGGGTAAAGCGCGTGCCGTATCCACGTGGGCAACCAGCAACAGGTCAAGATCCTCCGGCCGGCTGCCTTCCGGCAGGCACAGCAGGTTTTGACTGTGAGCCGTGCGCGGCAGGCGGTATTGCAGCCACAAACGCAGGGATGGCAGCAAACTGACCCACACCGGAGACAGAACCGCCAGCCATCCGAAAGTCGGCAGCAACCAGGCCGCCGCAATCAGCCAGAGGGCTGCCAGGGTGTAGTAGGGGAAAAAAGCCGGCAGCGGTGCAAAGGCAAATTCCTGCCATTCGGGGCGGTAGCCCAACCCGCCCATCCGTTCGGCCAGCCAGTCCTGAGCCTGTCGTTCAGCCGGGCTGCCGGCCGGCCGTGCGCCGATGGTTTCGGTCAGGTAAGCGGCGCTGGCGCGCAAAGCATCCGGCAGGCCAGGGTTCTCATCCATCGCGGCAGGCAGTCAGCACAAAGCGGTCGAGCGAGTAGCGGAACAGCAGCGGGTCATGACGAAATGCGGCGCGAATCGGGATGCCCTCGGCTTCAAGCAGGGCGCGCTGGGCGGCGTGTTCTTCTTCTCCCTGATTGACAATGATCAGCAGGCCGCCGGGCTGCAGACTTTGCCAGGCGGCTTGCAGCAGGGCGCGCGGCTGGAACAGACTGCCGGGCAGTCCCCATTCAAGGTGGTCCTGACTGAACACGAAGGGAAACAGCATGAAAATCAGGTGAAAAGCGAGCGGCTGGGCGCTGAATCCGCGCGGGATGTAAGTCACGCCCGGCAGGTCGCGGATATGGCCGATGGCGTGATCGTAACGCGAGTGCAGGTCGGCGTAGACGCGGTAGGCGTCAATTTCGTAGCCTTGCAGGTCAATCTGGCGGGGGTGGGGCGTCCGCCACAAGCGCAGCAGAGCCGCCAGCGCCTGCACATAAAACCAGTGGGATGGGCCGATGTCAGCGGCGCGGATTTCCTCCGGCAGGCTGATCTGGCTGGCTTCCAGAGCGCTTTCCAGCAGGTGCAGGTAAAACAGGTTTTCGCGGTAGTTGACCGGCGTGGTTTGGGCGGCGAATTCCTCCAGGTGATAATCCCGCACCAGCCGCCCGGCCAGCGCCACGGCACGCGGGCGGTCCTCGGCCGGCAGGGGCGCAAACGGGTCAACCTCCGGCCGGGGGGAGATGCGGAAACCCGCCCGTCGCCAGCGGAACAACTGACGCAGGGGATAATCCAGCCGGTTACGCACATCGAAAAGCAAGTGACGGAGGAAGTTTTCTCGTCTGCTCATTCAGAATCGGAATATCGTAATTCTTTGACTAAAAATCCGTCTATTTCGTCGTAATTAAGCATGTATTTTGGCGGACGCGGCTGACCGTTGCTGTTTCTGCCCTGATGATAAATTTCCAAAAACTGCTCGTTTTCTCGGTTTATGACGAGGAAAAGAATTTCCAATAAGTCAGCCCGAGTTTTGCGGTACCGCGAAATGCTGGTGCGTTGTAAGCGTTCTATCTCGTATTTCGATTTACCACCCTTAAGCTGCTCATGCCACGTTTGGAAGGTGCGATTATTATCGTTATATTCCACATCGCATAATCCAATGATTAATCCATGAGCACCGTATTGTTCAATTGATCGCTGTATGGCTGACATATCATTGAGAATTGAGCGATGGTCATCGGATTTTATTGCTTTGGCTTTAAGATCCCAATTAATGTTTCTTTTGAGGTCAAAAGAAGCCGTTTTTACCCTTCCAAAACGATCGCCGGGTATTTGAAAATGCTCTCGTAATTTTTGAAAACACAAATACTCAAAATAAAACGACCACCATTCCATTTGCCGCCAGTTATAGTTGGCTGTTTTGAGTTCCAAGATACTTTTTTTCCCATCCCAGAAAGTAGCAAGATTACTTAACCGTTGTAAGGCAATCTCAATATCTTCAAGGACGTCTTGTTGTAGCAGCATTTCTAAAACAATCGCTCCTGTTGGGGATAAACTTCCACTTCCAGTCTTTTCCGGGCAATCTGACAGTATTCTTCACTGATTTCAATGCCGATGAAATTGCGATAATTTTTTCTTGCCATGACGCACGTCGTACCGCTGCCACACATCGGGTCAAGCACTACATCACCGGGTTCAGAAAAACACAGAATCAAATCCTCGGCCAGCTTATCGGGAAAAGTGGCCGGGTGCTGGAGTTTCAGGCGGTTGCCTTCGGTATTACTGGTGGCGTATTGCCAGACTGTGCCGCGGCATTTCATTGGATTGACGGCTTTGGGTTGAATGACCTTGAAACCGCCATTGGTCAGTCGGTCGGTGCCGGTATAGATTTTGCCGGCGTGTTTGCTGGGCACCATCAGATGTTCTTTGTGGAAAGTTTTCGGCTTTTGGCCCTTGAAAAACATGAAGACGTATTCGTGATCCACCCGAAAACGGGTGTTCCACCAGGCGCCGGGGTTGCCGTCGCGTTTGTAGATCACGGTTTCAAACAGCTTCCATCCGATTTGATCCACCCAATTAACCGCCAGTCGAAACGAAGTGAGCGTCTTGGCAAAGTTGCGAGTTGCATCGCCAATTACCACAACGGCGACACCGCCCTCTTTAGTCACCCGTAGCAGTTCTTTTCCCAATGTTTCAAAATCAAAGCGCCAGTTTTTCTTATAATCCCGAATATCATCATAAGGCGGGGAAAATACACTCAAATCCACCGATTCTGGCGGAAAATCGGCCAGTTCTTTCAGGCAATCCGCCTGGATGATTTGATTCAGACGGGATTGGAGGGGGGGAATATCGTTCATCTTTTCTAGTATAATCGAATCGTGCCGAAAACGCTAATTCAGTACGTTTGCCAGAACTGCGGGCGCACCTCACCGCGCCAGCTGGGACGCTGCCCCTCGTGTGGCAGTTACGGGACGATGGTGGAGGAGGTGATTGCCCCACCAGCCGCCAAATCCAAGCCGGCCCGCGGGCTGAGCAGTCAGTCGCACCCGCGCCGTTTGGCGGAAATTTCCGGCGATGCCGAGGAACGCCTGCCGCTCGGCATGGCCGAGTTTGCCCGCGTGCTGGGCGGCGGCATCGTGCCCGGCTCGATTGTGCTGGTCGGCGGTGACCCGGGTATTGGTAAGTCCACCCTCACCCTGCAAATGACGCTGGAACTGGCGGCCCGCTTTGCCCCGCAGGGCGCGGCGGTGCTGTATGTTTCCGGCGAAGAATCCGAGCGGCAGATCAAAATGCGCGCCGTGCGCCTGCTACAAAACAACCACGCCGATCAGCCCTTGCCGGACAACCTCTTTCTGGTCACCGAGACCAATCTAGAGATCATTTTTGAGCATATCCGGACGGTCGCGCCGCTGCTGCTGGTGATTGACTCGATTCAAACGGTTTATCTGCCAGAACTGGGCAGCAGCGCCGGTTCGGTGGGGCAGGTGCGCGAATGCGCCTCACGCCTGCGCGAACTGGCCAAATCCAGCGGGATGGCGGTGTTCGTCATCGGGCATGTGACCAAAGAGGGCATCATTGCCGGGCCGCGCGTGCTGGAACATATTGTGGACACGGTTCTCTATCTGGAAGGCGACCGTTATCAATCCTTCCGGCTGCTGCGCTCGGTCAAGAACCGCTTTGGGGCCACTTCGGAGGTGGGGGTGTTTGAGATGCGCGAGCGCGGCATGGTGGAGGTGCCCAATCCCTCCGAATTGTTTTTAGCCGAGCGGATGGTCAACGCGCCCGGCTCGGCAATTGCGGTCACGATGGAAGGTACCCGCCCGCTGCTGGTAGAAATTCAGGGGTTGACCAGTTATTCCAACCTCGGCAACCCGCGCCGTACGCCCAACGGGGTTGACCTCAACCGCCTGCTGCTGATCACCGCGGTGTTGACCCGCCGGCTTGGGCTGCGGCTGGCCGATCAGGATGTGTTTGTCAATGTGGTGGGAGGATTACGAATCAACGAACCGGCAGCCGATCTGGCGCTGGCTGCGGCGATTGCTTCCTCAATGCGGGATGTGCCGGTACGTGCCGATGCGGTCTTGATCGGTGAGGTGGGACTTTCCGGTGAACTGCGTTGGGTTGGACAGATGAATGCCCGTCTGCGCGAGGCGGCCAAATTGGGCTTCCGCCGGGCGGTCATCCCGCGCCGTGCCCGCAGCAACGAGCCGTTACCGGAGGGCATCGAGATTCAACAGGCACGCTCACTGCGCGAGGCTCTGCAACTGGCCTTGTTTGAGGAAGGTTGATCCTCTCCGCCGGGCGGGGATCAAACGGCGCGTCTAATCCATCCTGCCGGGCGGGGTGAGCGGGCTGCTCAACTGGCGGCGCTGACGGATCACCCGGATCATCACAATTGCAAGGGTAAGGGCGGTGATCGGCAGGGCAAAACCGAGCATGATCTGGCTGAACAGCGGCAGAATGGGGTGACGGACGGCATCCAAAATCAGGTAAGCGGTATAGGCAATGTAGTAAAAGAAGAACAACGCCCCCTCGCGGCGTAAAATTTTTGTGCCGGAGAAGAAGATGGGGATGCAGGCCAGCGCCACGGCGGTCATCACCGGCAGGTCGAAGGTCCGCGCACTTTCCGGAATCGCCACGCCGCCGGGGGTGATCAGGGCGGTCAGTCCCAGCACGCCCAGCAGGTTGAACAGGTTGCTGCCCACCACGTTGCCTACGGCAATATCCCGTTCGCCGCGCAGGCTGGCAATCACTGAGGTGATCACTTCCGGCATGGAGGTACCGGCGGCGATGATGGTCAGGCCGATGACCAGTTCGCTGATGCCCAGGGCACGGGCAATCTCAACCGACCCCTGTACCAGCCAGCGCGAGCCGAGTCCCAGCATTACCAAACCGGCAACCGCCAGCAGCGCATTCAACCCCAGCCGGCGCGGCGCGGATTGCGGCGGGCTGCCGAATTCGTGCTCGTATTCCTCTTTGACCTCGGCGCTTTCCCGCTGGCTGATGCGAAACAGCAGGTACAGATAGCCGATTAAACCGGCAAAGAAAATGAACCCTTCCATCTGGCTGAAACGCCCGTCCAGCGTCAGCAGCAGGGTCAACAGGGAAACCAATACCATCAAGGGCACGTCCAACCGCACCAGCTGTTGGGAGATGGTCAGCGGGGTAATCATGGCGGAAAGCCCCAAAATGAACAGCACATTGAAGATGTTGCTGCCGATGACGTTGCCGACCGTCAAGCCCGCCTGCCCGCTCAGCGAAGCGATCAGGCTGACGGCAAATTCCGGCGAACTGGTGCCGAAGGCAACCACGGTCAACCCGATAATCAGGGGAGAGATGCCCAGCGCAGCGGCCAGCCGCGAAGCGCCGCGCACCAGCCCCTCGCCGCCGGCGATTAGCAGGATTAATCCTCCTGCCACCATCAATACCGACATATTTTTGTCCTTTTCGATAGATTATGGCGTATTTTACAACAAGCCTGCCGCGAAATGCAATGAAACGGGTTTGACATTCCCAAACTGCCGGCGCCGGGTTGAAGGAATGCTGCCCCGGCGCCGCTGAGAGAGGGAAGTGGGCTGCATTATAGAAGTATCAGGTTTGGGCGCTGAAAGCGTTTCAGACACACCAGCACAAGGACGGTATCTGCCGCCAGCAGAATCAGCATACCCAGCGTCAAAACGGCATTCAGGTCCAACGTCATCAAGCGGGCGCTCAACCCGGCTTTGATTTCCTCCGGCAGGAATTGGGCAACCAGCATGGGTATGAACCACACGGCCAGAAACACCACGCTCATCTTTTGATACGCCTGGCGTGCTGTTTTCGAATGGAGGGAGACCAGAACCCCGATACTGGCAATCAGCACAGAAGCCAGCAAAGAGAAAACCAGAACGGCTGCAAACACCAGTGGGTCGTAAAAAGCCGGCGAACCGGGAAAGGCGAGGTTGACGGTTACGGCTCCCAGCAAAAGGCTGACCAGCATAATGCCCCAGGCGTAGAACACTGCCGCCCCAATCTTGCCGAACAGGATTGCCTGTTCCGGCAGGCGGCTGGCCAGCAGGGTTTCCAGGGTGTGGCGTTCGCGTTCCCCGGCGATGGAGTCGGTGACCATACCGAGGGTGAGAAAAACCGGCAACCACGACCAGATCAAAATGAGCAGAGGGGTGGTCAGCCAGTCGCGCCCGTTTTGAAACGGCATGAAAATACCCAGCAAAGCCACAATCACCGCCACGCCAAGCAGACCGGATCGCGCCGTGCTGCGGGCAAAAAACATCTCCTTCCATTCTTTGTAAATGATGGTGAGGATGTCAGTGAACATGATTTTCCTCCAGCAAACTTAAGAAGGCTTCTTCCAGTGAAGCCGTGCTTTTACGCACTTCCTCGATTTCTGCTCCCTGCTCGACAAGCAGTTTGACCAGCGCTGCCGTTTCGGCAGGCTCTTTCAGGGCAATTTCCAGATGATCGTTGAGAAACTTAACCCCACTGACGCCGGGCTGGCTCTGCAAGACCGTCAGCGCCCGCTCGTTCAGCCCGCGGCCAAAAACTTGCAGACGCGGCTGCCCGGCGCGCGTGCGCAATTCCACCGGACTGCCCACCGCCAGCAGTTGACCATCCCGAATTACGGCTACCTGGGCGCACAATTTTTCGGCTTCGCTCAGGTTGTGGGTGGTCAAAAAAATGGTGGTGCCTTCCTGAGCAGTCATGCGCAGTAAATCCTCGCGCAGGGCTGCCGCGGTGGGTACATCCAGCCCGGCAGTTGGCTCGTCCAGAAAGATCAATGGCGGACGGTGGAGCAGGACGCGGGCGATCGCCAGCTTTTGTTTCATGCCGCGGCTCCATTCAGCCACGGTTTCTTTGCGTCGTTCCCACAATCCCAGTCCCTCCAGCAATTCCCGAATGCGCTTTTTGCGGCTGGCTGCGTCCATGCGCCAGATGCGGGCGTAAAAATCAAGATTGTCCTCTGCACTGAGCCGTTCGTACAGGCCGGAATGTTCAAGCAGCGCTCCACAGCGCGAGCGTACGGCTTCCCCCTGTTGGAGCGGATCCATCCCCAGAACGCGCACCTGTCCGGAAGTGGGCGGCAGCAAACCGAGCAGCAGGCGAATGGTAGTGGTTTTCCCGGCGCCGTTCGGGCCGAGCAGACCAAAAATCTGTCCGGCGGGCACTTCCAGCGTCAGGCGGTCTACTGCCCGCAGGCTGCCGAAATCGCGGGTCAGTTGATGGGTTTGAATGGCGTAGTTCATGTTCGTTTACTCCTGTGAATGTTGATCCAATTGGTTCAGCCAGTGCTTCATCTGGCTCAGGTAACTATCGAGGGCGGTTCTTCCCTGTTCGGTAAGCGAGACCAGCGTCAACGGCATTTTGCCCTTGAAGGTTTTTTCAATCTGGATGTAACCGGCGTTTTCCAGTTTGCTCAGGTGAGCAGAAAGATTGCCTTTGGTCAGGCTGGTTTCGTGCTGAAGGTAGAGGAAATCGGCTTTTTCGACCACCGCCAGTATGCTGACGATGGCAAGACGAGCCGGTTCGTGCAGCAGCCGGTCAACTGCGCTCCAGTTGGGCAGGGCTTCTTCCTTCATGACTGTTCCTCATCGTTGGCTGGCGGCAGCGGGTTGTTGCGCAGGTAGCCAAGCAGGGTGATTCCCCCGCTGATGAACAGGCCGATACCCAGCGCCCCGAAGAACAAGACCAGATCGTAAGGGGCGGGTAAATTCAAGCGGCTGCCGAGCAAGCCAAACCCAAACTGCCAAACGGCTAAAAGGTAGAAACGCACCAGTCCAATGCTCGCCCCAATCGAGAGGATCAAAATGGCCGTCAGCAAACCGGTCAGGGCGGGGATGAGTCGCTCGGTTTGGGCGGCGGAGAGCCAGGCACTCATGATCGTCACGATCAAGGCCACGCCGATGGCGATGCCGGCGCTCAGAAAACGGCGGGTCGGCTTGGGGCGTGGGTATCGGATGTAACCGGTGCGCGGGTAAGTCAGCCGTTCTTTCAGCCTTGCTACCAGCAGGCGGGCAAGAACGCCTCCGCCGATCACCATCACTGGCAGACCCACCGCCGAAAGCCAGCCTTTCCAGCCCGCTGGTGCGAGCAGGGCAATCGCCAGATTGATCAGCGCCATCAAGAGAATGACAGCGCCGGCCGCCATTTCAGAGAGGCCGTCCTCGTACCAATAACGGCGGGTGCGCTTTTGAGCGGTTTCAAGCGGGGATTTCATGCGGTCTCCTGATTTTATAAACTGGTTTGTATTACAAACTAGTTTATAACAATTTGGAATTTTTGTCAAGAAATTGCCCTTTGGGAGTTGACGGTAAACCACGTCAAGGTTTGGCGAGGGGATTTGTTTCTCTTTTCGACAGCGGGGAAGTCCGTCGCCTCGGCTGATCTTCGCCGTTTTGCGAAATAGCGCATTTCAAAGCAGGTTCAAGGGTGCTTTGACAGATTGGATTGATTCCCTTACCATAAACTTACCGGCGTTCTTTTTTCCCACGAACCATTTTCTAAAGGATCGAATGGCGAGCAACTTTCCCCCTCTGGTCTGCATCGCCGTTTCCGTCCCACTTCTGAAAAACAGGATTGTTCACCTTTTTCGTGGAGGCACACACTGCAGCCCTGGCATGCTCGCCCCGCCAGTAGCGATGGGAGCGTTGATATTTGCCAGTGCAACGGGACTGGTCATGAAACAGTAAAACGGGGCGTGCCAGCGACGTTCGACATGTTTTTCCACACACGAGGGCGGCAAAACAGCCAAAGCACTTCATGGCCAATTCGGCGCACGAAGTTTATCGAATCGCTCATGCCTATGGCGAAGTCAGCCGAATGCTTTCGACAATGGCATCGGCCAGCTGTTGAATTTCGGGCGAAAGCTCGACATCCTCATAATAACGAGAACCAACATCATCCAGACTGATGGTAAAGATCAGATTACCGACCGGGATTTGATAGGGCAAATCCTCTTTGTAGCCGTAGAGGACAACTTTATCCTTGCCCTCGTAGCGGATGATTGTCTTGCGAATGGTTTGACCGACGAACTGCACCGTGCCAACATGAACCGCGTCACCCGCCGGCACGCCGGTTCTTAAGATATGTTTCTTTTCATTCGAGTATTTGAAACGGACTGCCAGACGAATCGAAGGCTCACTATCCGGAAACAGGTATATAGAATTATCACATTCTATGAGATTCCAATCCGAGGGGAATGCTATTGAGAAAGGGTAAAGGTAGTGGTTATATCGAAACCAATTTATTTCCCTTTCAGGAAGGAGCTTCACAGCAGAGACAAATTCCTTGCCACAATATTCTTGGAAAAATATTTCATCCTCTTCCGTAGGGGTTGGAATTCGGGTGGGTTTGAGTGGAATGACCGTTTCAATTTCATCAACCATTTGGGGAGGTGTCGATTTTATCTCTGATGAGGGGGTAATTGTTGGCAAATTTCGAGTCTCAATTGGAGTAGAAGGGAAGTTGTCAATTTCTCCCCTGCAATTGCTTATAAAAACCAACCCTGCAATCAGAAGAAGCTGACGAACAATGCTTTTTATCATCTGCCCTGACCTCCAAAAGAGAAAATCATTAAAACCGAATTGCTCAGTTGTAAATTGTCCACATGTATCCTTCGGGAGCGGTTACACTCAAATTACGCGTCCTTCCGCAGGATGTACAAATCAACATCTCGGTTATGGTTACTGTCCCTCCTCCAGGATAGTTCGCTATAAAGGCAACGTGACCAGGAGATCCTGACCACCACGCGATATTCATCCCTCTATTCGGATATCTTCCCCTGCGCCAATCCGGGTAATCGGGCACTTGTCCATACCACTTACCTGCATCTCCTCGGAACGGCACATAACCATATTTGTAATACACCCACCAGACACAATTTCCCTTGTTGTTACAGCACTCAAAGGGATTACCCGGCGATGTATATCCACAACAGGTTGTGACAAGAGGATTGACTGTGGCAAAGCCTTCCAGCGATAAACCTTGAAACGATTGGGATGCATCTTCCCCCTTGATCGGCTCCTCATTCAAAAAACCAACGGAGTTCAAGACCCTTTTATAAAATTCCTCACCCGATTGATCTCCCCTATGGGTGTACCACAAGCGATAGATATATTTTTCTCCGCTCCACAGGGTCGTCCAAAGAGTGGATTCTTCATAACGAACCGCTTCAATTTCACCGATAGTGATGCGAGACGCAACCGTTCCCAACGGCTGACGGGTATCTTCATACCATTTCATCCACTCATCCATTGTCATTCCCATCGTTTGCCAGATATCCAAATCCAGCAATCCTTGCGAACACCAAGCCGTATAACGCCGGATAATCGCCTGCGGGTCAACAAACGGCTGCGGCTGATCAATCGTAATCACAATTTGACAATCTTTGAGAACTTGAAATGCTATTCCATACCGATGATCATCAACTTTTCCCCAATCCCCTTTTATGACATCGGATGTAAAATTGGCGCTCTCCGGTACAGAATGCTGATTTGAGCAATCATTTGCTTCGGTCACAAATTCAGATAACCCTTCCCGGCAGGTTTCATCACGAATTCCCCCATCGGGTAACGGCGCTCCCCCCACCACGGAAAAGCCCACCATAAAGACCAAACCAATCATTCCAAGATTAAAAAGGTTTCTCTTATTCATTACTTCCCTCCCCTTTTCTCTCTTGCACCCATTCGGCCGATTTAAATATACCCTCTCTCAAGACAAACTTCAATATAAGGATTTCCCTTAATTTTTCTCTCGATTTAATTCAACAAAATATGCGGCAACGGCTGCAGTGCGATTGTTCACGCCCAATTTTCGATATACTCTGGTCAGATTAGATTCGACCGTTTTTGGGGAAATTTGCAAGTTTCTCGCAATTTGAGAATTGGTCTTTCCCTCGCACAACGGTTCCAGGATTTGTTTCTCCCACTGGGTCAATCTCAGTTTTATATCCATTCGCCAACTTTAGTTCCAATTTTGTCTTTTAGCGCAAACGGGGGGGTGAATAAAAATTCAGAAAATGAAGGAAAAAATCCTCTTGCTCAAGGGGGCGATTTTCCACCCACGGTGAGATATAAAAAAGACTAATTTTTTTATAGCAAAAAAGGTCGGCTATAGGAAGTGCCGCCGGTCATGCTCCCCACCATGACTTTGAACATAGCGAAAAAGGGTCCTATTCTCTTCTAAGGATAGACATATTCCACATAAGGGTACTGATGGGTAGAATTCAACGTAAACTGGTGATTACCGAGACTGGCTGTTTTTTTGATATACGAACCACCTGGACATGGGTAATCTTTGTAATAAACATATTTTGAGTCCTCGTAATAACTGCTATTTCGGTTATTTTTATTCTCTGACCGAATATAGTAAGAATAAACATCGTTTGTGCAAATCTGATAAACCGTCCACCAGGTGTAGCCAATAATTGAGATATTTGTGACGGTGCTACTTTTGACAGATGCAGTCCATGTATTGGTGTAGGTGTACACACTTTTTTCTGCAAAATAGGTGATACCCGAAATGGAGCCGGAAACGGTTTTGCTGCCGCCACCAGCCGAACTCTCACCAAATTGGGTGACCAGCAAAATAAAAGCCAGCCATAGAATAAGCCGCTTTTGATGCCTGTTTGTGATCATTGCTTTATCTCGCCGGTGAATCGGGCAACTACCTCGGCAGGCGGGGCAGGTGAATATTCAACTTCCACCTCGAGGCGATTGATTTGTTTATGACTGCCATCGGTCAAAACTGCCCAGTCCTCGCTGAGCAAAAATTGACCAGTTTCCCAGTCATAATAGGAGGTTGAAAAGGATGAAACAATGGCTCCTTCCACCCCTTCGGTATAACCGGCAGAGGGATAGAAATCTTGGGAAAAGACCCGCAGCAAACGCTTGGCACCCTGTTCGATAAGGGAGAAAGTTGCGCTTTTACCGCCATCGTACTCGATCATTCTTTCGAACAGGTCAAGATACAGCCAGTGTTCCTCTTGCCAGCCGGGTAAATTTTCTGGTTGGATCATCTTTCCAAAAGAACCATCACTGACGATTGTCTCAAGTAGAGGTTCTCCTTTAAAACTTTTTACAACAGAATAACCCGCCACTACTTTTAAGTCCTCATTCACCAACAACCATGTTTCGCGCACCCAGTTCTTGGGGATGATTTGTCCGTTCATCGGAACCACAACATATTCCTCGCGGTTGGTGAAGTTCGTCAGCGTCTCGCGCACCATCACCCAGCCGGGTTTGAAGAGATGTTGCTTTGCCCGTTCGACCAAAGCCTCGCGCACCTGTGCCGCGCTCATTTCGACTTCTGCGGCCATGACCGGTGTAACGCTTTGCGCGGCTTGGATCACTTCTCCCACAGCCGTTGGTAAAGCCGTCTGCGCTGCCGCTTCACTTTTTGCCTCACTCGGTTTTTGTGCCATCAACAAGATGAAACCCGCTGCCAGCACCAGCAGCGCAATCAAAACAATATAGGGTTTTCTGTACATATCGTCCTCTCTGCTTCAGCGTTTTTCACCAAAGCCATCATAGCAAATTGAAGAACAAAGGGGAAGTACCGCCGGTCACGCCCCCCACCATGACTTTGAACATAGCGAAAAAGGGTCCTATTCTCTTCTAAGGATAGACATATTCCACATAAGGGTACTGATGGGTAGAATTCAACGTAAACTGGTGATTACCGAGACTGGCTGACTTCTTAACAAAATATCCGGGATTGCAGGAATATTGATAGTGGTCAATCCATTTTATGTCTTCAAAGTAGTTACTGTTGCGGTTACTTTGATTCTCAGAACGAGAGTAATAAGCATAGACATCATCGGTACAGATTCGATAAACCGTCCACCAGGTATAGCCAATGATAGAGATGTTTGAAATTGCGCTACTTTTGGCAGACGCAGTCCATGAGGTAGTATAGGTGTACACACTTTTTTCTGCAAAATAGGTGATACCCGATATCGAGCCGGAAACGGTTTTGCTGCCGCCGGCTGCAATAACCTCACCTGACAGGATTACCAGAAATAGAAAGACAATCGTGAAAACCCTAAATGAGATTGATTTTGATTTCATTATTCCTCCGGCGTGATTGAAAACCCCTCCAAAACCGCATCCGGTGGGGTGGAATTGCAATCAATGCTCATTTCTAGCCGACCAACAAGTTGGCGGTTGCCATCTGTCAGCGTTGCCCACCCCTCACTGAACAGAAACTGACCGATTTCCCAATCATAATGATCCTCAGTGCTAAACGAAATAAGGGGTTGTTTCAGCCCCTCCATACGAATAGGGGAGGGAAAAACGTCTGAATAAACTGCATACAAAACCCGCTTTCCATCCAGCGAAAGAAATTGAAAAACAACCCTTTGAGTCTCACCCTGCTCAATAAGTCGGTCCAAGGTTTCGGTTTTCGTCCAGTAGTCAATCTGAACATTTGGAAGAATTTCGGCATTAAACGCCTTTCCAAAAGATCCATCACTGGCACGCGTCAAAGATACGATTGTGTCATCCAGCATTTTTTTCTCGGAAAACATTGCCTTAACCTGTAAACCTTCATCCACCAACAACCATGTTTCGCGCACCCAGTTCTTGGGGATGATTTGTCCGTTCATCGGAACCACAACGTAGTCTTCGGCCTTGGTGAAATCGGTGAAAGTTTCGCGCACCAGTACCCAGCCGGGTTTGAAGAGATGTTGCTTTGCCCGTTCGACCAAAGCCTCGCGCACCTGTGCCGCGCTCATTTCGACTTCTGCGGCCATGACCGGTGTAACGCTTTGCGCGGCTTGGATCACTTCTCCCACAGCCGTTGGTAAAGCCGTCTGCGCTGCCGCTTCACTTTTTGCCTCACCCGGTTTTTGTGCCATCAACAAGATGAAACCCGCTGCCAGCACCAGCAGCGCAATCAAAACAATATAGGGTTTTCTGAACATATCGTCCTCTCTGCTTCTGCGTTTTTTCACCAAAGCCATCATAGCAAATTGAAGAACAAAGGGGAAGTACCGCCGGTCATGCCCCCTGACATGACTTTGACCCCTATTGACAAATTGGATTGATTCCCTTACCATAAACTTACCGGCGTTCTTTTTTCCCACGAACCATTTTCTAAAGGATCGAATGGCGAACAACTTTCCCCCTCTGGTCTGCATCGCCGTTTCCGTCCCGCTTCTGAAAAAAGGATTGATCGCTTTCCTGAAGGAAGAATTCCCTTCCTTCAAATACCACATTCTCGATGATGATTCGTTCCTCGCTGCCGATTCCCAACGGCCAGAACCGGATGTGCTGATCCTCGATGCACCACGCCTTGCTGCTCTGACTCAGAACGCTTCCGCTCCCCCCCTGCCTACCGCCACAAAGACGTTGCTGATCGCCCCCCACAGCAGCCTGCCGGTCATCCTGCGCGCCGTGCAGCGTATCACCATTCATGCCTGGCTGCCGCTGGAAATTGAGTTGGAAAAATTGGCTAAGGCTATCCAGTTTTTACTGGATGGCCGCACTGATTTCACTTCCCTGCCGGAGATGCTGGACACTTTTCTCCGGGAACGACCGCTGCGATCGCCTTTGAGCAATCGCGAACGGCAGGTGCTGACGTTGATTGCCCTGGGATATGAAAACGCTCGAATTTCTGAACAACTTGCCCTCCAACCCGGCACAATTAAGAACTATGTAACCATGGCTTACCAAAAAATCGGGGTCAAGAGCCGCGCCGGGGCGGTGGTCTATATGTGGAAAAATCCCGACTTATTCCTTCTGCCCGGCGCCGAGGTCACGGATGACCTGCTGGAAGAACCGCCCCCTCAGGGTTAACCGTCACCTGCCGGATATGACACTATTCCTTTCCTTATAAGGGGATATTGTCTGACGACAGGACGCGGTATAATTGAAACAACTTCACCCTGAGGCAAAACCGAATGACCGAACGTAAAATCCGTGTGCTGATTGCCAAACCCGGTTTGGATGGCCACGACCGCGGCGCCAAGGTGGTCGCCCGCGCTCTGCGGGACGCCGGCATGGAAGTCATCTACACCGGCCTGCGCCAAACGCCGGAGATGATTGCCGAGGCCGCCTTACAAGAGGATGTGGACGCGGTGGGGCTTTCCATCCTCTCCGGCGCTCACATGGCGCTGGTGCCGCGCGTGCTGGAACTGTTGCGCGCCAACGGACAGGGCCATGTGCATGTCTTTGTCGGCGGCATCATCCCCGAAAGCGACATCCCCGCCCTGCTGGCAATGGGCGTGCGCGCTGTCTACGGCCCCGGCACTTCCACCCAAAAAGTGGTTGAAGACCTGCGGGCTGCCATCTTACAGGAAAACCACGCCTGAGGCCGTCCTTGATGACCACTCTGGCTGAGGAAGTGCTGGCTGGCAGCCGCCTTGCACTGGCGCGTTTGCTGACCTTGATCGAAAACGAGGACCCCCAAGGCGAGGCCGCCCTCGACCGCCTTTTTCCCCACAGCGGACGCGCCCACTGGATCGGTGTGACCGGTTCACCGGGCGCCGGCAAGTCCTCTCTCGTCAACCGACTGGCACAAGCCTTCCGCCGGCCGGCAGACGGCAGTCCGCCGCGCACGGTGGCGATTGTCGCCGTGGACCCTTCCTCGCCCTTCACCGGCGGCGCCCTGCTGGGTGACCGTGTGCGCATGCGCGACCTGAGTGGTGACCCCGGTGTGTTCATCCGCTCGATGGCTTCACGCGGCGCGCTGGGCGGGCTGGCCCGCACCACCCCCGCCGTCGTTCAGGCGCTGGACAGCGCCGGTTTCGACATCATCCTCATCGAAACGGTCGGCGCCGGTCAATCCGAAGTGGAAATTGCGCGGCTGGCGCACACCGTCATCGTCGTCGAAGCCCCCGGCATGGGTGATGATATTCAGGCGATCAAAGCCGGCATTCTGGAAATTGCCGATATCCTGGTGCTGAACAAGGCCGACCTGCCCGGCGCCGAAAATGCCCTGCGCACGCTGCGCGCCATGCTGGAACTGGGCAGCCCACCCCCCAGTGAAACGGTGGAAGGCTCGCCGGCCGTCTGGCGTCCTCCGCTGGTGCCCACCATCGCCACCCAGAACGAAGGCATCGCCAAGTTGCTCGGACACATTCAGGCACATGCTGCCTACCTCCACCAGTCCGGCGGCTGGCAGGCGCGCGACCGCAGCCGCCTGCAAACTCAACTGGAAGAATTGCTGCAAACCGCTCTGCTCAAACGCTGGCGCAGCAGCCTGCCGGAGGGGCAGTATCAGCAAATTCTAACCGACCTGCAAGCACGCCGTATTTCGCCCTATCAGGCGCTCCACCGTCTGCTGGGTGAACCCCCTCTGCCGCAATCCATTCAGCGCGGGTCTACTGCGCTGTTCAACGCTTGAATTTAAATCCCATCCCAAAGCGAGGAGAAGAAATCACCATGGAAAGAACCAAAATTGCCGACCTGCGCCAGCACATTGGCGAAAAAGTCAAAGTGCAGGGTTTTTTGCAAACCCTGCGCGACCAGAAGAAAATGCAATTCCTGATCCTGCGCGACCTGAGCGGTCTGGTGCAGGTGGCCTTCTGGAAGGCCAATGACCCGGCCCTGGCGGAGAAAATTTCCGCAACCCCCACCGAAAGCGTCGTTTCGGTGACCGGCACGGTGGTGGATAACCCCATCGTCAAACTCGGCGGGTTGGAAATTCAACTGGAAACTTATGAGGTGATCGGACCGGCTGAAGCGCCCATCCCGCTCGACCCGACCGCCGAGGCTCTCCCCTCGATAGATTACCGGCTCGATTGGCGTTTTCTGGACATGCGCCGCCCACCGGTCACCCTGCTTTTCAAGGTACAAACCACGGCTGAAGCGGCCTTCCGCGAATACTGGCTGAAGCACGATTTCATTGAAATCCACTCGCCGAAACTGATGGGTTCACCCAGCGAGTCCGGCGCCGAATTATTCGAGGTGCAGTATTTTGAGACCAAGGCCTATCTGGCTCAGTCGCCCCAGTTCTACAAGCAGATGGCCATGGCAGCCGGTTTTGAGCGCGTCTTTGAAATTGGGCCGGTCTTCCGCGCCGATCCGTCCTTCACCTCGCGCCACATGACCGAGTTCACCGGCATTGACATGGAAATCTCTTACATCGAATCGCATGAGGATGTGATGCGTTTTCTGGAAAACATGCTGCAATATGTTTATCAGCGGGTCAAAGACGCCCACGATGAAGAAATTAAGCAGCACTTTGGGGTGGATCTGCGCGTCCCCAGTGTCCCCTTCCCGCGCATCACCATGGCGCAGGCCCTGGAGATTCTCAAAGAGGTCGGTTATCAAATCCCGCCCGAAAAGAAAGGCGATATTGATCCCGGTGGGGAACGCGCCCTGGCCGACTACATCAAGCGCACTTATGATCACGACTTCTTCTACCTGATTGACTGGCCGATCAGTGTGCGCCCGTTCTACCACATGCGCCACGCCGATCAGCCACACCTGACCAAGTCGTTCGACCTGATCGCCAACGGCACCGAAATCGTCACCGGCGCCCAGCGCGAACATCGCTACGAGATCCTGCGCCAGCAGGCGATTGAAAAAGGCCTTTCCACCCAGTCCATCCAGTTTTATCTGGATTTCTTCCGCTACGGCTGTCCGCCGCACGGCGGTTTTGGGCTGGGGCTTTCGCGCCTGCTGATGGTCATGCTCAACCTGCCCAACATCCGCGAGGCGGTCTTCCTCTTCCGCGGGCCAAACCGCCTGCACCCCTAGGAGGGGCGATGATTTACGGCAATGGATTGCGGCTGCGCGCTGTCGAAAAAGACGACCTGCCCCGTTTTGTACGCTGGCTGAACGACCCCGAGGTACGCGAAAATCTGCTGATGTTCGCGCCGATGTCGCTGGATGAAGAGGAAGAATGGTACAGCAGCTTGTTGAAACGCCCCAAGGAAGAACGCCCGCTGGTGATTGAAATCGAAATCGGCGGGGAGTGGCTGCCCATCGGCAACATCGGTCTGATGAAAATTGAATGGCACGCGCGCCATGCCGAAGTTGGCCTGTTCATCGGCGAAAAGCAGTACTGGAACCGCGGTTACGGCAGCGAAGCCCTGCGCACGATGGTGGGCTATGCTTTTGACTACCTCAACCTGAATAAGGTCTACCTGCATGTCTATGAGACCAACCCGCGCGGCATTCGGGCTTACCAGAAAGTCGGTTTCGTGGAAGAAGGCCGCCTGCGGCAGGATGTGTACAAACACGGCCGTTTCATTGATGTCATTGTGATGAGTGTCCTTCGTTCGGAGTGGTATTCACGCGCCGACTAAGGTATACTTAGGATAGAGAAGAGAATATGCCTACACATAATCATTCCCGCCACGAACGGATGATGTATGGTGACATACGCCTGTATGCAGGCACAGCCTGCCCGGAACTGGCTCAGGACATTGCCAGCTACCTCAATCTGCCCCTGTGCGGTCGGGATGTGATCGAATTTCCCAATGAGAACCTGTTCGTCAAACTGCACGGCAGCGTGCGTGGGCAGGATTGTTATGTCATTCAAACTACCTCGGCACCCGTCCACCGCAACCTGATGGAATTACTCATTCTGCTGCAAACCCTGCGGCTGGATTCGGCGGCGCGCATCACCGCCGTGGTGCCCTACCTGTGCTACGCCCGCTCGGACAAGAAAGACCAGCCGCGGGTACCGATTACCGCCCGCCTGGTTGCCGATATGATCGAAATTGCCGGCGCCGACCGCTACATCACCATGGATTTACACGCCGGCCAGATTCAGGGCTTCTTTTCCATCCCCGGCGATGTGCTGACCGCCTTCCACATGCTCACCGACTACTTCAAAACCATCCTCAACCGCCTGCACTCGCCGGTGGTGGTCACAGCCGATTTGGGATTTGCCAAAAAAGCGCGCAACTACGCCGCCAAACTGCAACTGCCGCTGGCGTTCATCGAAAAACGGCGGCTGGCTAACAACGCCAAAGCCGAAGCCCTGACGCTGATTGGGGATGTGTACGACCGGGATGTGATCCTGGTGGACGATGAAATTGATACTGGTGGCTCAATCGCCCAGGCAGTCAATCTGGTCAAGGAAAACGGCGCGCGCAACATCTACATTTCCTTTGTCCACGCCGTCTTTTCGCGGGATGCCGCCCAGCGGCTTGCGGCTTTGCCGGTTACCCAATTTGTCACCACCAACACCATCCCCATCCCGCACGAAAAAGCCGCTTTGTTCGGCGAGCGGCTGAAAGTTCTTTCGATTGCCCCCCTCTTGGGGGAAGTCATCCACCGCGCCAATGAAGGGCGCAGCGTGGGTGAGATGTTCAACGAGTAACCCGCTTCCCCGCCCGATCTGTTCGATGAACCATGCCGGAGCTGCCTGAGGTCGAAACGATTGTACGCGCCCTGCAAAACGGCGGGCGGGGAAGTCCCCCGCTGGTCGGGCGCGTGATTGAGAAAGCCGAACTTCACTGGCAGCGCAGCATTGCAACCCCTGAACCCGCCCGGTTCACACAAAAAATCTGCCATCAGCCGGTCAAAAGCATCAGCCGGCGCGGTAAATTCATCCTGATCCATCTCAGCGATGCCGTCCTTTTGATCCACCTGCGGATGAGCGGTGACTTGCGGCTGGAACCCGTCACGGATGAGACCGGCAGCCCGATCCCGCCGCTAATTCACGACCGGGTCATTTTCCACCTGACGGACGGCTGGCGGCTGGCGTTCAACGACCCACGCAAGTTCGGGCGTCTCTGGCTGGTGGATGACCCGCACAGCGTGCTGAACGGTTTAGGCCCGGAACCCCTGGATGAAGGTTTGACCGCCGCAGTTTTTTACCAACACCTGAGCCGTTTTCGGCGCCAGTTGAAGCCCCTGCTGCTCGACCAGTCGGTCATTGCCGGGCTGGGCAACATCTACACCGATGAGGCGCTTCACCTTGCCCGTCTTCATCCGTTGACCCCCTCCAACCTGATCAGTCTCGAAGACGCCGCCCGACTGCTGGACGCCATTCGCAGCGTCCTGCAAGAGGGCATCCGCCGCAACGGTGCCAGCATTGATTGGGTTTACCGCGGGGGGAGTTTTCAAAATCACTTCCGGGCTTACGGCCGCACCGGCCAACCCTGCCCGGAATGTGGCACAAGCATTGCACGCCTGATTGTCGGCCAACGCAGCACCCATTTCTGTCCTGTCTGTCAGCCCCTGAAGGTTGCTCCTGCTGGGGGAAATTCATCCACTTCCTGAAATTTTTGTGAAAGTGAGGCTGTCATGCTCAATCCCGGAAATCTGCTCCTGCCCGCATTGATTTTCACGGCTGTCGGTTTTATCATCGGTGCTGTGGTTGCCTATTTCTTCCTCGACCGGGGAAAAGAACACAGCGAGGAAGAACCTCCCGAACAAAACGATGAAAAACCGGCTCCCAAACCGGCTGCCGAAGAACCCTACACCGGCTTACCGCTGGAACGCTTCAACCCGCTGGTGCGTCTCTACCGTGAAAAATCCACCGGTAAACTGGTGACGGAAATTGACCGTAAAATTTACCTGAGCCGCGAAACCGTGCCGGTGGATCAATTGCGCATGCTGCGCGAGGCTGCCGAATCGTGGACGAATTGGCTGGGAGTTGAAAAAGAAGCACCGCCCCCACAACCCGTACCAACCCCGCCAGCCAGCGTTCCCCTGCCCGACCCATCCGTACTGGCGGCTTCCATCCTGCCGGTGGACAAGCCGCGTGCCACTTCCATCGTCGGGCAAATTGACGAAATCTTGCAAGAAATGCTGGTCAATTCACCCTTTGCCAACCGCACCATCCGCCTGACCCAGGAAGCCAACTTTGGGGTGGTGGTCTGGGTGGATCACGAACGCTTCAACGGCATTGATGCGGTGCCGGATGCCGAAATTCAAACCATCATCCGTGCCGCCGTCAAGAAGTGGGAAGATACCAGCCACACGCTTACGCGTTAACCCGCATCAGAGTTTTCAGCCGGGCCGCGTTGAGAAAGCAAGGGACAATCCACCGCGGCTGAAACCAGCGCGGTAACATCCGGGCGGAACAAACGCGAAAGACTGGTGGAACTGTAGGTTGACCCCATGCCCACCAGATCATAACCCCCGCTGCGGATCTCATCGAGGATCTCGTGCAGAATCAGCCCATGGCGCACCACCACCCGCGCCTCCACACCGAGCCGTTCGGCAAAATCCAATGCCTGCTTCAGGTGACGCGCCTGCGGGGTATCGGTTTGTAGCAGGTGTTCCCAGTGCGAGTGAATTTCCCTTGCCAGGGGGTAATCCAGGGTGATCGGCTCAACCACATGCAGAAAGGTCAACCGTGCGCCGACAGAGCGCGCCAGACGCACAGCCAGCCGCTCCACCGGAATGGTGTATGGCAAACCTCCGCTGCACACGATGATATTTTGCGGCGGCCAGCAGACCTCCCGCACCCGTAAAATCGGCGATGTGAGCGAAGCCTGTAGCCGACGGAAACGCCCAAAGCGCACCCAGCGCCGCCAGATGGGACGGTACTTGTCGCTGATGACCAGCATCGCTTCCGGCATCTGATTCACCTCCCGCAGCACGGCTTTCACCAGATCGCCATCCGCCCAGCGGATGTCCACCGGAACATCCAGCTCCTTCAAAGCCAGTGCGGAACGCTGAACCTGCTCCTCCAGCAGCGCAGATGAGCCAGCCTGACGCATACACAATAGACGAACGGGGGTACGCAGCACCTTTGCCAGATTTTCCCCATATTCCAGCGCTGGAAAAGAGGGATGACTGCTCTGTAATGCAATGAGAAGAGGCGGCAGGTCGTTCATCGCAGCACGATGATCCCCAGTACACCGGCTACCACCAGCACCAGCGGCGGCGGCACTTTGAGGATATAGGCAATCATGGCGCCAGCGGCGATGATGACCGTGAACCAGGTGATGGTTTCACCGGCCTCGCCGCGGAACACATTCCAGGCCACCAGCACCATCAAGGCGGCCACAGCCGGAGCAAGTCCGCGCACAAAGTTACCCACCCACGCTTCACCGCTGATGAAGCGCAGGATGCTGACGATGATCAAAATCAAGATTGTAGGCGGCAGAATCGAACCCAGTAAAGCCACCAGCGCGCCGGGTACCCCGCCGGCACGGTAGCCGACGAACATGGCCAGTTGCAAGGCGTCACTGCCGGGCAGCACGCTGGAAAAACCGACCGCCTCGACAAACTCTTTTTCGGTCATCAATTTGCCCACCGCTTCCTGATACAGCAAACCCACCGAAGCCGGCCCTGAGGTGGTTAATAAATTGACCTTGATGAAAATCCAGAATAACTGCCACAAATTGATCATAGAAACCCAATCTCCAAAATGAAAAGTCCGTACAGGCGGGCTTAATTTGTGCCCGAAGGGCAGAATTCAATTACAATAAGCATATCCCATGAAATGCCGATTTACAAGGCTGAAAAATGGCGGCAAGCAGCGAAGAACGACTGAAAATCCTCAAACTGATCGAGGAAAATAAAATCACCCCCGAAGAGGGCATTCGCCTGTTGCAGGCGTTGGAAAAGAGCAGCGCCACCCCCGAAAAAAAAGGCCCTCTGCCTCCACCCCCACCTCCTCCGCCGGGGGAGGCAATCCGGCCGCGGCCACGCTGGCTGCGGGTGCGCATCACCGATTTACGCAGCGGTAAAGTGCGCGTCAACATCCGCCTGCCGGTTACCGTGCTGAACACCGGCATGAAATTAGGCGCCCGCTTCTCCCCGGAAATCGGCGAGGTCGAGATGGGTCAAATTATGGAGGCGATCCAATCCGGCGAAATTGGTCAGATTGTGGACATCTACGACGAAGAGGATCAGGAACACATTGAAGTCGGGCTGGAATGAACCAGCCCGAAATTTTATGAGGCGCTTTCTTCCTCGACGTGGATTTCGGGGAAGAATTGTTTGATGGTGCCTTCCACCCAGCCTTTGAGGGTCACCGGTGAAAGCGGGCAGCCGAGACAGGCCCCGCCCAGGCGCACTTTGACCACTTTGCCATCAAAACCGATATATTCCACCTCACCGCCGTGGTAAGTTTCGATATAGGCGCTCAATTGCTCGATTAGACCGCGCAATTGTTCCTCAATGCTGTATGCAGGAATTTCAGCGTCGCCCATGTTCAATCCTCCGGTAACAATCCCCATTTTTATCCATATTGGAAGTCAGTACCCGCAACAACTCGCTCTCGGTATGCAAATGTTTTTTTTGCTCGCCGGCAACCCTGGCCAGGCGCTGGTAAAGCATTGCCCCGGTCTCCGGGCATTCATCACACACGGTTTGCAGACGGCTGCCCAGAATGCGGTACAGGCGGCTGGGTTCCAGAGTCACCGCTGCCGAGGTGTAAATGTGCCTGCCCAGCACCGCCGACCAGCCGAAAATTTCACCCGGCTGAATGGTTGCCACGGTCAGCGGCGGGCCGTCATACGGCTTATATCGAATTATAACCTTTCCGGTAGCCAGAAGGTAGAGATAATCGGCGGAATCGCCCTGTCGGAAGATGGTATGGTTGGCAGGCAGCCACTGCTGCTCGAACTGGCTCGCCAGCCACTCGATTTTGGCAGGGCTCAACCCTTCAAAGATCGAAAAATTGCGAAATTCCGCTGTTGACATTGCACCTATCTTAATAAAAAGCGCGCCTTTCCTGATAGTGGCAAAAATCATGATTAGACAGACAATCATCATCCAAAAAGTCCCACTTTTCGCTGAGGCGGGGGTGAGGTTTACCATATAAAAGACTGCCTGTGCAATGACAGGCAGTCTTTTGATTGCGTGAGGGTTGTCTTAATGTTCGTGGGGTTCGAGATTTTCCACGCCGGGCAGTTTACCACTCAATCGCTCCGGCTGATGAATCAAAATGGGCAGGTGCTGGGGGCAAATCCAGAATTGGGTTTCCTGAAAGCGCAGGGACAAGAGGGGAACTTCCTGCGCGCTTCGAGCGCAGTAAACACATTCGGGTTGTGAGGTGTTCATATTCAACTCCATTGACCGGTGAATTTTCTTGGTGGGTTCAGCATACCACATTTTGACCGGCGCTCATTTGCGCCAGAACAAATACGCCGGGGGGATAAACCCGCCACTGTAATTCATCCAGACATTACCAATTTCTTGACCCCATTGCCAGATTAGATTATCATCTAATAAATTAGATAATAATCTAATCGGCCATGCCTGAAATAACTTTTGAAACCGCAACTGCCTACGACTTCTTTATCAGCCTGATTGTGCTGCACAACCCGGCCGATTTTGGTCTGCGGCCCTCGTGGGCGGCGGGGGTACGCTCGCGCCTGCCGGCCGCACAGCGCGAGTTTTTCGAGCGCAGCCTGCCCTTTCTGGGCGTACCGCTCGGCTGGCTGCACGACTTACCCCTGCCACGCAAAGATGCTGATTCGGTGCTGAACGCGCTGGCACAAATCCCGGCTGCCGAACGCCTGCCCCGTCTGACCTTCACCGCTGAACTGCGCCCGGAAGTGCGCAACGCCCTGCTGGAAATCGCTGCAACCGGCCGGGCAACCCCCGCCATGCGCGCTCTGCTGAAAGCCGAACTGGACAACAAGCGCCACCTCCCGCCGCCCGGCACACTCGAATACTGGATTGAAGCGTGGTCGAACCCGGCCGCCTTTGGCGAGGTCTGGCTGGAGGCCCTGCGCGCTTACCACAACCTGTACTTCCGCGAAGAGGAAAGCCGCCTGCAAACCCCGTTGGAAAACGGGACTCAGCAGGCCACCCGTCTGCTGAATGAATTGCCCCTGCCTCAGGTCATCGAGACCCTCACGCGTGGGGTGAGTATTGCGGAAATCCAGCAAATCCGCCACCTGACCCTGATTCCCTCCTACTGGAGCACGCCCTTCATTTTCTTCCAGCGGTTGGATGGGGAGCGCGCTCTGCTGGTGTTCGGCTGCCGACCGGCTCATCTTTCCCTGGCGGGTGGGGGCGCCGTCCCCCTCGCGCTGGTGGATAGCTTCAAAGCCCTGGGCGACCCCACCCGCTTGCGGATTTTGCGCTTTCTGGCTCAGCAGCCGCTCACCCCGGCTGCCCTGGCCGGGCGCCTGCGCCTGCGCGCCCCGACCGTCATTCATCACCTCAATGCCTTACGTCGGGCTGGCCTGGTGCATATCCGGCTGGATGCCGACGGCGAACGCCGCTACGACCTGCGCCGTGAAGGACTGGACGAAGCCCTGACCACGCTCCACAACTTCCTCGACACCAGTGAAGAATCCTGAATTTTCCTCATGGATGGAGGACAACCCTTGAAAATCAGCCGTCTCTTCCCCCGCGCTTCTCGCGTTTTAGCCAGTTATTTTGACCGCGTGCGCGCCTTTCAACCCAACGCCCGTCTGTACCTGACCAGTGTCATCCTCAGCGGTGCAGCCATGGGGGTTTACCGCCTGCTGTTCAATTTTTACGTCCTCTCGCTGGGCTATGACGAAGCCCTGCTCGGTACGTTGATTACCACCTCCAGCCTGACCGCTTTGCTGTCTGCCCTGCCGATGGGTTATCTGGTGGACAACATCGGCCACAAAACCGCCCTGATCATCGGTACGGCTGTGCTGGGGCTGGCGGTGGGGGTGATGGTGCTGTTCCCCTCGGCGCTGACCTTTGTGCTGATGAACATTGTACTGGGGCTGGCACAAAGCCTGACCGGTGTAACGATGGGGCCTTTCCTGATGGAAAACAGCGGCGAAAAAGAGCGTACTTACCTGTTCAGTTTTACCTCCGGATTGCAAATGGCTTCGGCTTTCTTCGGCAACTGGATCGGCGGTTACCTGCCCACCTGGATCGGGAGTCTGCAGGGCAGCGCCCCCACCAGTCCTTCGGCTTACGGCGGCGCGCTGGCTGCCATTGCCGTTGCCGGTTCGGTCGGCATTCTGCCGTTGCTGTTTTTGCGCCCGGTACGCCTGGCCCGCGATAAACGCTCGGTGTTTGCACCGCTGGCATATTTCGGTCAGCACTCGCGCCTGTTGGGCAAACTGATTCTGCCCATGCTGGTAACTTCGCTGGGCGCCGGGCTGATCATGCCCTTCATGAATGTCTTTTTCCGCAATGTGCATCATCAGCCCGACCCGGTGATCGGCGCCATGTTTGCGTGGGGTTCGCTGGCGATGGGGGTCGGCTTACTGATTGCCCCGCCGCTGGCCGACCGGTTTGGTAAGATTCAACTGGTGGTCATCACTCAGGCCCTCTCCATCCCCTTCCTGGTGCTGTTGGGCTTTGCGCCGTGGTTTGCGGTCAGCGCGGCGGCCTACTACATCCGCCTGACCCTGATGAACATGAGCCTGCCGGTTTATCAGACGTTTGTCATGGAGAAAGTCGAGCCTTCGGCACGAGCCACCGTTGCCAGTCTGGTGAGCATGGCCAACAATGTCGGCTGGGCATTTTCCCCGCAAATCAGCGGCTGGATCCAGGTCAACTACGGTTTTCAGCCAGCCTTTGCCGCCACGCTGGTGCTGTATATGATCTCCATTTTCCTGTACTGGCGCTTTTTCTGGTACCCGCTTGGTAAAGAGCAGCCGGTTTCGCCTGTTCCTGCAACCTTAAAGCCCCAGTAGCATCTAACCAAAGGTAAAACTTCATTCTGGAGAGAATTCACACATGGAAATGGTTGTTTACTTCCCCGGCGGTGCGCGGGTGGATGCCCAGTTTGGCCCCTACACCGTTCGCACCGACCAACCCCCGATGGGCGGCGGTGAAGGTTCTGCCCCCACCCCCTTTGCCGTGTTTCTGGCTTCACTGGCCACCTGCGCCGGTATTTACGTGCTGGGTTTCTGCCGTCAGCGCGGCCTGCCCACCGACGGTATTCGGATTGTGCAGCGTGACCGGCGCAATCCGCTGACCGGCATGGTAGAAGAAATCGAGATGGAAATTCAAGTCCCGCCCGAATTTCCGCAAAAGTACTACGATGCGCTGGTGCGCTCGGCTGAACAGTGTGCCGTGAAAAAGCACATGGAGCAGCCGCCGCGCTTCCACATTCAAACCAAAGTGGTCGCCTGAGGCATCATCCCCCCGCCACTGGCGGAAAGAAGTCCAGCACATCCCCGCTTTGGAGGGGTGTTTCCCAACCCTGCGGCAGGGTGCTGACATCCTTGCCGTTGACGAATCCATGCACATGAGCATGGATTTCGTTTTGGGCATTCACCCAGTGCGGGCGTAAATCCGGCAGACGGGCGAGAATTTCATCCACCGCCTGCCGCACGGTTATGCCTTCCGGTAAGTCCAGTTCAAGGCTGCGGGCGCCGGCAATCAGCCGAAAGGTAGCGTAGAGATTGACCTGCATGACTTTTCCTGTGCCCAATTATGCCAGAAAATCAGGCCATCAGCGGCACAACCAGCGGGTATTTTCCATTCGGGCTGCGCATGACCTCCAGCGGTACACCGAATGCCTCGCTCAACATCGCCGGGCGCAGCACATCGCTGACCGTCCCGCAGGAACGCACACAGCCATCCACCATCAGCAGTACCCGGTCGGCATACCGCGCCACCAGATTCAGGTCATGCAGCACCACCAGCGCCGCCGGTGAGTGCGGTTTACCGTTGCCGTTACCGCTGATCGGCTGGCGGACTACTTCCACCACGCGGTTAAGCAGGCCGATCTGGTACTGTAAATCAAGGTGAGTGGTCGGTTCATCCAGCAGCATGACCGGGGTGGCCTGCACCAGGGCGCGCGCCAGCAGCAGGCGCTGCATTTCGCCGCCGGAAAGCTCCCCCACCAGCCGTTCAGCCAGATGAGCCGTATCGGTGCGGCGCATGGCTTCCCGAACCAGCTCTTCATCGGCGGGGCTTAGCTGACCAAACCAGTTCAGGTAGGGAGTGCGTCCCAGCGAAACGACCTGCCAGGCTGTAAACCCGGCCGGCAGGTTACGCGCCTGAGGCACAACCGCGATCATCCGGGCGCGTTCCTGTACCGAAAGCGAGCAAAGGTCTCGCCCGTTGTAGCGGATTGAACCGCACTGAGGCGGCAAAATACCACTGAGGGCGCGTACCAGCGTGGATTTACCCGCACCGTTCGGGCCGATCACCGCCAGAATCTCGCCATCCGCCAGCCGAAAACTGACATCTTTCAAAACCGGCTTGCTGCCGTAACCAACCGTCAGGTGGGAAACTTCAAGCATGGTCAACTCCAATAGGGAAGCGTGCGCGAACGCCGCAAAATCCAGATAAAGAAAGGTGCGCCGGCCAGGGCGGTGATGATCCCAACCGGTAATTCCTGGGGAGTCATGACCACCCGTGCCAGCACGTCCGCAACCAGCAGAAAAGCCGCCCCGCCCAGCAAAGAGAGTGGCAGCAAACGGCGGTAGTCGCCGCCGGTCAGCAGGCGCAGCAGGTGCGGGACAATCAGCCCGACGAAACCGATGATGCCGGTAAACGAAACCGCCGCTGCTGTCGCCAGCGAGGAAACCGCAATGATCACCCAGCGGGTCGCCTCAACCGGTAATCCTAACTGCTGGGCCTGCTCATCGCCAAACTGCATGACATTGAGGGCGTGTCCCATCGTCATCAAAATCCCCAGCCCGATCAGCCAGTAGGGCAGCACCGCCAGCACCGGCTGCCAGCCGCCCATCGCCGATCCGCCCATCAGCCAGGCAATCGCCCGGCGCAGTTCACCGGTTGAGCGCAGCAGCAGGAAGGAAGTCATCGCGCCGGTGAAGGAGTTGACCGCCACCCCCGCCAGCAGCAGATTGGTGACCGGCAGGGAGCGCCCAACCCGCGCCAGCATGACCACCATCAAAACCGTAAGGACTGCCCCGCTGAACGAAGCCAGCGGCACAGCCAGCAAGCCAAGCGCATCATAGCGCCAGCGCAGGCTGAGTGCAATCACCGCCCCCAAACCGGCCCCCGAAGCCACACCGATCAGATAGGGGTCGGCCAGCGGATTGCGAAACAGTCCCTGATAGGACGTGCCGCACACCGCCAGCGCCGATCCGGTCAGCGCTACCAGGGCGGTGCGCGGCAGGCGCAGGGAGAAGAGAATGGTATCCGCCACGCGCAGGTCGCCGCCGATCTCGGTTCCGCTCAACCGCGCCGCCACCACCCGGGCCATGTCCATCAGGGAAAGGGACACACTGCCCACCAGCACGCTCAACAGCAGGGCAGCCAGCAGGGCAACCAGAGCGATCCAGAATGGGTGAACAATGCGTCCCTTCATGCCATCCTCATCAAGGCACAGGCACAGCGTGAAGAATGCGCGCCAGTTCTTCCAGCCCGTCCACCAACCGCGGGCCGGGGCGGCTGGCCAGGTCATCGTTGAATGGAAGGACACGCCCTTCTTTGACGGCGGTCAATTCACCCCAACCGGGGCGGGCAGCCACCTGTTCGGGGGTAACCCCAAAATTGGCATCCCCCAGCAGGATGAAGTCGGGGTCGGCTTCCAGCAGGGCTTCGATGCTCATCTGCCCGTATTGGCTGCCCATTGCCCGACCGACATTTTCGGCTTTGGCCATCTCCAACAGCGTGTCAATGAACGTGCCGTTGCCGGTTGTCCACGGTTTGGAGGGATCGGTGCCGTCAATTTCGTAAAAGACGGTCGGCCGCTCTTCAATGTTTGCCAGTTTTTGCTGGATGGCTGCCACCCGCACGCTCAGTTGGGTGACCAGCGTTTCAGCCTCGGCCTTGTGGCCGGTCAGCTCGCCAACCGTGATCAGCATCGGGTACATTTCTTCCATGGTGAGGGGATTTTTCAGGTAAAACACCGTCAAACCGGCATCTTCGAGGGATTTAACCAGCTCCGGCGGGTGAATTTCGGCCAGCAGCACCAGGTCGGGGTTGAGGGCGACGATTTGCTCAATCGAGAAGCCCATAAAATCACCCAGTCCGGGCAGTTCCAGCGCCTCCGGCGGGTAGTTACTGAAATTATCGCGGCCGACCACCTGACTGCCGGCGCCAACGGCGTACAAAATCTCGGTATTGGAGGGCGCCAGGGAAATCACCCGTTGAGCCGGGGCAGCCAGTGTCACCGTGCGGCCGAGGCCGTCGGTCATCACAATGGGGCTGGCAGTGGGGGTTGCCGCCGGCGTGGCAGGCTGAGCGCAGGCGCCCAACACAAGAGTCAGCAGCAAAACAAAGACGAGTAGAACGCCATGACGTTTCATTTCAAAAAACCTTTCCGATTGAATGGGTTTTGGGTTTGGAAACAGGCTGCTGGACGAGCCAGCGGGGTTCAGGGAATGGGAATTTTGGTAAAAGGCGGCGCTGGCTCACCCAACAAAATCTCCCTGCCGGTTGCGGGCAGGGAGGGGAGAGATCGGAATTTGCGGTGTTGCCAGTCCAATGTTCCCCACCTCCTTTCCGCGAGAGTGTGGTGAACGCCTGCCGGGCGGGCGGCCTGGCTTATTCGGCAGGTTTGCCGAAATTACAGTTGCGCGTCAGCACCGGACTTGCACCGGTTTCGCCTTTCAGCCTTTCCATCCGGGGAATGGGGCACCCCGCAGGCACTCATTCAATTGTAACTAGATTGTACGGTTTTCCGGGGTCGGTGTCAAGGAAAATTCCTCCCCCTTCACTCCCTTGTCATGCGGCTGAGCACAAAAATCGTAATCACTCCGGCAATGACGTGGAAGACGATCAGCACACCAAAAGCCTGAGGCGTGCCGCCCGGTATGGGGGCCATTTGGGGATTGCCCATCAAGGCCAGGTTGGGAAGGACGGAAAGCACCAGCGCTACCCAGGCAATCACCTGAAAGGGACGGAGGGGGTTGGGCATCACCCGCGCCATCAGCCAGAAGACCAGCCCGCCCAGCGCCGTGCCGATCAGTGTGAAAACGGCAATGGGGCCGGGGGTGAGCGGTAAAAAGCCGGGCGGGAATTCGATCACCAGCGAAAGCAACTGACGGGCAATCAGGTTGGCGGCTACCGAGTAGCCCACCGCCAGCGCCGCCGCGCGCGGGATTTTGTTCCGGTCCACTGTTGGGGAAGTGTGTGGCGAGTCCAAGTCTTAACCTCCGTTCTGAGATGTGAGATTTTGACGGATCTGCTCCACCAGAAAGCCGGCCGCCTCGCGCAGCGGACGGGCATCGTGCAGCGTCCGGCTGAGCAGGGTTGCCCCCTCGATGACCGCGACGATCAGCAGGCCGAGCGATTCGGCGGCCGAGGGGTTCACACCCGCCGCCATCAACCGCCGGCTGAACACTGCCTGAATTTGCTGGTAAGCCCGGCGGCAGGCCTGATTGATCGGCGGACTGCTGGTAACCGTTTCCAGCGCCACCAGCATCAACGGCCCGCCGGCGGCGAAACCGGATTGCTCCACCCGCCGGGCAATTTCTTCCAGCAGGGCGCAGATGCCCTCGGACGGGTCGTCATAACCGGCCAGGTGATCTTCGATGATTCGCGCGGTGGCTTCGGCTGCGCTGTGGACGGCTTCCACGGCAATCTCGGTCTTTCCGCCGGGGAAGTAGTGATACAGCGAGCCTTTCGGCGCGCCGCTGGCCTGGATGATCTCGTTCAGGCCGCTGGCGTGATAGCCCTGCCGTTCCAGCAGGTCACAGGTGGTCAGGATAATCTTTTCGCGCGGACTGGTCATCGGTCAATCTCTATCAAAATATCCTATAAAGATGATTATTATCAATTATACCAACCGGTCTATATATCTGTCAACTGCCCGCCTTCAAATGCAGCATCTTACCGGCAGGAAAGCAGTCCCTTTCACCAACGAGTACCGGCTTCAAGGCAAATCAAACTTGCCTGCTAATCGCTTACCGAGCATCAATGCAATGATCCAGAGGATTAATCCTTGGTGTGATATTCGGCATAAACTATGGACATTCGTCAGAATTGACATTCTGACTTTCCCCATCTATAATAACCCTAGTTGAATATCAAAAAGCCTTCGGGGCAGGGTGAGGAAGCAGCGCTTCCAATTCCCGATCGGTGGTTAAAACCCACGAGCGCATTTCCGCGCACGACCCGGTGAAATTCCGGGGTCGACGGTACAGTCCGGATGAAAGAAGGCCAAACTTCGCTCCAGCGACCTGTATACACGCCGCTGCATCCTGCCCCGAAAACCCATCGTTTTCGGGTTTTTTGTTTTACCGGAAAGTGTCAGGAAAATCAACCATGGAAATCAGCATCCCTAACTTGAATAATCTGAAACCCCCGCTGGGGGGAGAGGCCGGCGTTTCGGCCTGGCTGCGCCGCCTGCGTCTTTTTATCACTCCCATCTCACTCCTGCTGGCGCTGCTGATCTGGGAAGGACTGGTGCGCATTGCCCAACTGCCGGCTTTCATTCTGCCCTCACCCGGCCGGGTGGCCAGCCGCTTCTGGCAGGCCCTGACCGACGGCACCCTGCTGCGCCACACCTCCACCACCCTGCTGGAAATCACGCTCGGCCTGCTGGCCGGCACCTTGCTGGCAACCGTGATCGGCTACCTGATTGCCAAATCACCGCTCTTTGAGCATCTGCTGGCTCCCTACCTGGTTGCCAGTCAGGCCATTCCGATTGTCGCCATTGCCCCCCTGCTGGTGATCTGGTTCGGGCCGGGCATTTTTACCAAGGTGCTGATCTGCGCGCTGATCGTCTTTTTTCCCGTGCTGGTCAACACGGTCGTCGGCCTGCGCGCCGTGCCGCAGGAACTGCGCGCCCTGATGCGTTCCCTGCGGGCTACCCCCTGGCAAAATCTGAAGTATCTGGAAATTCCGGCCGCCCTGCCGGTCTTTCTGGGCGGTTTGCGGGTTGGCGCCACCCTCTCGGTCATCGGCGCGGTAATTGGCGAACTGGTAGCCGCCGACCGCGGGCTGGGTTTCCTCATCAATGTGGGACGCGGCCAGTATGATACCGCCCTGGTCTTCGTCGCCGTTTTCACGCTGGTCACCCTCGCCTTATTGCTCTACGGCGTGGTAATCCTGCTGGAGCGCCGCATGTTGGCCTGGCAAAGCGAACCCTACAAACGCAACGGACATAAAATCCTCGACTGACAAGGTGATCGAATCATGCGTAAACTTCATTCCATCCTCATTGCAGCCCTGCTGCTTGTCATTCTGAGCGGTTGTGCCACACCGGCCACCCCCGCCCCCACCGCCGGCCTGACCCCCATTCGTCTGCCGGTGGGTTTCATCCCCAACATTCAATTTGCACCGCTGTATGTCGCCATCGAGCGCGGCTACTTCCGCGAATTGGGCCTGGATGTCTCACTGGATTACAGCATGGAAAATGACAATGTCGCCCTGGTTGGCGCCGGTCAAATCCCCTTTGCGGTGGTCTCGGGTGAGCAGGTGCTGCTTGGCCGCGCCCAAGACCTGCCGGTGGTTTATGTCATGTCCTGGTACCGCGATTTTCCGGTGGGCATTGCCGCGCTGGAATCGAGCGGCATCCGCCAGCCGGCCGACCTGCGCGGGCGCAAGGTAGGCATCCCCGGCACCTACGGAGCCAGTTACATCGGTTTGCAAGCCCTCTTGAACGCTGCTGGACTGAAGGAAACCGACATCAACCTGCAATCCATCGGTTTCAATCAGGTGGAAGCACTGACTACCGGGCAGGTGGAAGCCGGGGTGGTGTACATCGTCAACGAGCCGATTCAGCTGCGTGCCCTTGGCTATGATGTGCGCGTCTTGCGGGTGGCCGACAGCATTGCCCTGGTATCCAACGGCCTGATCACCAACGAAAAGACACTGAAAGAAAACCCCGATCTTGTCCGGCGCATGATCAGCGCTTTCCTGCGCGGAGTGCAGGATACGGTTGCCGACCCGGATGCGGCCTACGAAATCTCCACCCGTTATGTCGAAAACCTGGCCAGTCTTTCGGAAACCGATGCCGCCACCCAGCGCGGCGTGCTGAGCGCTTCGATTGACCTGTACCAGACCAACCCGTGGGGTCAGTCCAATCCGCAGGCCTGGGAAAACACCTTCAACCTGTTGGTACAGATGAACCTGATTCCTGCCACCCTGGATTGGAAAGCCGCCTTCACCAATGAATACCTCCCCCGCCCGCCGCAGTATTGAGATGACCCATCAACAACTCCCGCCACCGGCGCTGGAAGTGCGCAATCTGAGCATCCTCTTCCCGGCCGAGGGGGGTACTTTTCACGCTCTGCGCGATCTGACCTTCTCGGTGCAGCCGCAGGAATTTGTCTGCATTCTCGGCCCTTCTGGCAGCGGTAAAAGCACCTTGCTGCGGGTGCTGGCCGGTCTGCTGCCCCCCAGCGCTGGTGAAATCCGATACGCGGACGGCAAGCCGCCGCGCATCGGTTATGTGTTTCAACAAGCCAACCTGATGCCGTGGCGCACCGCCATCGAAAACATCACCCTGCCGCTCGAATTACAGGGCATTCCGCGCGCTCAGGCACGCCAGCAGGCCCAGGAATTGATCGAACTGATCGGTTTGAAAGGCTTTGAGGATGTTTTCCCGCGCGACCTTTCGGGCGGCATGGCTCAGCGGGTAGCGATTGCCCGCGCTCTGATTCAGGATCCGGATCTGCTGCTGTTGGACGAACCGTTTGGCTCGCTGGATGCCCTGACCCGCGAACGGATGGGCAGTGAACTGCTCCACCTGTGGCAGGTGCGCCGAAAAACCGTCCTGATGGTCACCCAATCCATCTCGGAAGCTCTGCTGCTTTCCGACCGTGTGCTGGTGCTGACCCCCCGCCCCGGCCGGCTGGCGCTCGACTTCCGCGTACCACTGCCTCGCCCGCGCAGCGATGAGATGCGCTACACCGCCGCGTTTGGAAAACTTTCACGAAGATTAAAAGCTGCAATTGGTTGAGATTTTTTCGAAAAATACTATTGACACAGAACAATTGTTCGTGTATTATAATAGTACAAATGGTCGAATAATTTCAAACAAGGCTTTTTGGTCAAGAAAGTGAGGCAGCATGATGATGGCGAGACGCAGCCAGGGCTTAAGTGAACGGCACCGAAAAATACTGGATTTCCTCACCCGTTTTCAAGAGGAAAACGGCTATTCCCCCTCCATTCGCGAAATTGGGGATAGCATCAATGTCAAATCCACCTCGCTGGTGGATTATTACCTGAACCAGCTCGAGCAGATGGGGTTCATCTCGCGAGATAATCGCGTATCGCGTTCCATCCGCGTGCTGGAACCGGCTGAACGGCTGCTGAACCGGGCCGTCAACACCGTCCGGCAGGCCGGGCGGCAACTGGACGACATCATCCCCATTCCGGTGCTGGGACGGATTGTCGCCAGCGAGCCGATCCCCGTGCCGCCCTCCGATCTGGCGTACTTCGATCCGGACTACAGCGTGGAAATTGCCCGCAGTCTGCTGCCAACTCGCGAACGGCCGGAAGACCTCTTTGCGCTGGAAGTACAGGGGGACTCGATGATTGACGCGATGGTCAACGACGGGGATACCGTCATTCTGCGCCGGGCACAGGAAGCCAACAACGGGGATATGGTGGCCGTCTGGCTGGATGACCGCGATGAAACTACCCTCAAGTACTTCTACAAAGAAAAAGACCGCGTCCGTCTGCAGCCGGCCAACCCGACTATGGGGCCGATCTACGTCGAAAATCCGGCAAGCCTGCGCATCATGGGTAAAGTGGTCATGGTCATCCGCCAGGTCAAATCGGTAGCCGCCTGATTTGCAAAACACAAAACCCCCCGCCTGAAAACGGGGGGTTTTTGATGCTTGCCAGAGGTAAAAAACTAGACGACCTCGACGACCGCGCCAGCCGCTTCCAGTTTGGCTTTGGCATCGTTGGCGGCTTCTTTGCCAACCCCGCTCAGCACTTTGGCACCGGCGGTTTCGGCCATTGTCTTGGCTTCCACCAGACCCAGGTTGGTCAGCTGGCGGATGACCTTGATGGTCTCGATCTTCTTGGGGCCAGCGTCCTTGAGGACGACATCGAACTCGGTCTTCTCTTCCACCGGTTCAGCAGCAGCGGCGGCAGCCGTCGGGGCAACCGCCATAGCAGCCACCGGAGCGGCGGCAGAAACGCCCCATTTCTCTTCCAGCATTTTTACCAGTTCAGCAGCTTCCAGAACCGAGAGTTTGCTCAGTTCTTCAACCAGTTTTTCTAAGTCAGCCATTTCAAATTCTCCTTACAAGAAATTCGTAGTAGTTTGTTTGTTGAAAAGTCCTGTTTGACAGGTAATTGAACCATTGACTAGGCAGCAGCCGGGGCAGCGCTCTTTTCGGAGTAGGCCTTGATGACTGCCGCAAGACCACGGGCGGGCTCGGCGAGGGTGCGAACCAGTTTGGAGGCCGGCGCCGAGATGGTGCCCAGCAGCGTGGCGCGCATGACCGGCAGCGGCGGCAGCTCGGCGAGCGCTTTCACCTGCTCAACGCTGAGAGCCTGAGCCCCCAGATAGCCGCCCTTGATCGCAAAGATCTCGGACTTGGCGGTCGCATCGCTCAACACCTTGGCCAGTGCCGGCGCATCACTGAACGCAAAACCCACCAGTGAAGCGCCATCGAACACCGATTTGTCCTGAATGCCGACTTCTTCCAGCGCCAGTTTCATCAAGGTATTCTTGACGACATGCAATTCAGCGCCGGCTTCGCGCGCTTTGGCGCGCAAGGTATCAATGTCCTTCATCGTCATTTTGTTGTAATTCAGGACAAATACACCCTGGCTCTGCCGCAGCCATTCCACATACTGCGCAACCATTTTGTTTTTGTGCTGTTTTGAGAATGCCAACGAGGATTCACCTCCTTTCTTCTTAAGATAAAAGTCTTTGCCCTGCATTGGCCGGGCAAAGACTTTTAACCACTGCCAGAAGGCAGCCTCAACTTCGCGGAAAAGTCCTCACCTCGGCGGGATATTAAGCCCCTTGCGGGGCACCTGCTTTCAACGGTGCAGGGAATATTCACTTTTCAGGAAATCAGGTTACTTGCCTGTTTCACTCCTTCATTGCCATGCTTTGGGCCTGGATTGCATCCACGCGGATACCGGGACCCATCGTGGTGGTAACCGTCACCTTGCGGATGTAAGAACCCTTGGCAGCCGCCGGTTTGGCTTTTTTGATTGCATCCATCAGGGCTGCCATGTTGTTGTACAGTTTGTCGGTGTCGAAGGACACCTTGCCAATCGGCACGTGAATGTTGGCGGTTTTGTCCAGCCGAAACTCAACCCGGCCGGCTTTGGCTTCCTGAATCACGCGCGGCAAATCATCTGCCGGAACCACCGTGCCGGCTTTGGGATTGGGCATCAAGCCGCGCGGGCCGAGCACCCGCCCAAGGCGGCCGGCTTTGCTCATCATGTCCGGCGTGGCAATTGCCACATCGAAGTCGGTAAAGCCGTTTTGAATCTTGGTGATCCATTCGTCGCTGTCGGCCACGTAATCGGCCCCGGCTTCTCTGGCTTTTTCAGCCCCTTCACCCTGGGCAAAGACCAGCACACGCACCGTCTTGCCCAAGCCATGCGGCAGGACGACCACATCGCGTACCTGCTGATCGGCCTGACGTGGGTCCAAACCCATGCGCAGGTGAACTTCCACTGTAGCATCGAATTTGGTAATCGAAGTTTCTTTTGCCAGAGCAAGCGCTTCCTCAGGCGTGTAAGACTTGCCGGGAGAGATTTTTGCACTGGCGGCTAAGTATTTCTTTCCGTGCTTTGCCATGATATCTCCTTCGTGGTGCTAGCGGGCCGTAACCTGCCCTCCCACTTTTGCTTAATCTACTACCTGAATGCCCATGTTGCGGGCGGTACCTTCGATCTGCCGCATGGCATCTTCGATGTCCACTGCGTTCATGTCTTTCATTTTGATCTCGGCGATCTCGCGAATCTGAGCGCGGGTGACTTTGCCCACCTTGGTGCGGTTGGGTACGGCTGAGCCCTTTTCAACACCGGCTGCCTTTTTCAGCAGCACCGCCGCGGGAGGCGATTTCAAAATGAAAGTGAAGGAACCATCGGTATAGACGCTGATTTCCGCAGGGATCACTTCGCCGGCGCGGTTTTGTGTGCGGGCGTTGTATTCCTTGCAGAATGCCATGATGTTGATCCCGTGCCCGGCCAGGGCAGGGCCAACCGGGGGTGCCGGGTTTGCTTTGCCGGCCACCAACTGTAACCTTACGACTGCTTTTAGTTTCTTTGCCACTTTTTCTACTCCTTCGTGGTCATAACGGGTGGTTTGGGGAGCACCCTCCCACAAACAATCCTCGTCGCCGAGGATTTATCTACACTGTTTCAGGCTTTTTCCACCTGCAGAAAATCCAGCTCCACAGGGGTTTCCCGGCCAAAGAAATTGACCATGACCCGCACTTTATTGCGCTCCTGATCAATTTCCGCCACGGTACCGCGAAAATCGTTGAACGGGCCATCCACAATCCGGACGCGCTCGCCAACTTTGAAAGTCACCTTGACATGCGGCGCTTCGGCTTCCATGCGTTTGAGGATTTGAGCCACCTCTTCGGGGCGCAGCGGGGTGGGCTGGTTGCCCATGCCGACAAAGCCGGTCACGCCCGGGGTGTTGCGCACCACGTACCACGACTCTTCGGTCATGATCATGTTGACCAGCACATATCCCGGAAAGACGTGACGTTCCACCGTACGCCGTTTGCCGTCCTTGACCTCAATTTCTTCCTGGGTGGGGATGACCACGTCGAAAATCTTGTCCTTCATCCCCATCGTTTCGATGCGTTGTTCCAGATTGTGACGCACCTTGTTTTCGTAACCGGAGTAGCAATGCACCACGTACCAGGCCCGCTGTTCGGTACCCGGTTCCTCAAAGGTGGGGAGCTCCTCTTCCGCAGGCGGTTGCTGTGCAGTTGAGCGGGATGCGCCGGTCGAACCGGTTGTCTTTTTGACCTCCGGTTGCGGTTGAGGGAGGGGTTTTTCCTGCCCTTCCTCAGGCTCTTTCATTTCGTCATACGCATCCTGCATTCCCATCTACTCCTTTACGGTTGACTTTCTGCCACATTATCCCAACAGCAAACCAATCAAAGCCGAGAAAACATAATCCAGCAAACCCAAAAAGACTGCCATCAAGAACATGACCACCAGCACAATTCTGGTCAAACGCCAGGCTTCCTGGGTAGTTGGCCAGGAAACTTTACGCAATTCGCCAATCGTTTCACGCCAAAAACGCACCAACCGGTTGGGTTGTTTGCTTTTTTCAGCCGATTTGCTCTTTTCGGGCTGCTTGGTTTTTTCAATCGTTTTGCTTTTTTCGGTTTTCTCAGCCACACAAAGCTCCTTCTTACTCAGGCTAAAACGCCGCTTTCCTGCTGATTGCACCTCCGAAAGGTACGTCGGGCCGGAAAGGGCGTTGCCCGGATTGAGGCAGGCCAGGCAGGAGTCGAACCCACAACCCCCGGTTTTGGAGACCGGTGCTCTGCCAATTGAGCTACTGGCCTACGGCAGGGTGAGACAGCCAAGAAATTACGCATCTGCCTCACCCCGATTATACCCTACTTCGTTTCGCGATGCAGTGTGTGTTTACGGCAGCGCGGGCAGTACTTGCTCAATTCCAGACGCCCCGGATCGTTGCGGCGGTTCTTCTCGGATGTGTAGTTGCGCTCTTTGCACTCCGAGCATGCCAGAGTAATTACCGGGCGAATATCTTTCTTCTTGGATGCCATACTTTCACTTGCGGCTTATTGAATTAAGCCGACACTCCTTCTCAGTCGAGAATCTTGGTAATCACACCCGCGCCGACGGTCAAACCGCCTTCGCGAATGGCGAATTTCGAACCCTGTTCCAGCGCCACCGGCACGATCAATTCCACTTCCATGTTGACATTGTCGCCCGGCATCA
>Ga0226835_1000379_pt1 | contig 57203 bp, 50 predicted proteins | sample LAC_MetaG_1_FD_163627 | JGI IMG/M metagenome (GOLD analysis project Ga0226835, IMG submission 163627) | Anaerobic ammonium oxidizing microbial communities from anammox membrane bioreactor (MBR) in UC Berkley, California, United States -... | ecosystem: Engineered > Bioreactor > Anaerobic >...
GGTGCGGCAGCAATTCATTTAATGCTTCAGTTCGTTCTTCACTTGACTTTGCCAGGATCATTTTTTGGACGCTGGGCAACCTTTCAGGCTCAAAGAACATATGCTCTGTTCGACAAAGTCCAATACCAGTGGCTCCATATTCTCTGGCGCGTTTTGCATCCTGAGGATAATCAGCATTTGCCCAAACTTTTAGACCAACGGTTGGGAAGCCCTTACCGTGATCTGAGCGAACTCCGGGAGTGGCGCAAATCTCATCAGCCCAACCTAACAAATTTAATAATTCTTTTTGTTCTTCTAAGGAAGGTGCAAATCTTTCCAGTTGACCCAGATATACTTCGCCAGTAGTTCCATCAACAGAAATCCATTCGCCTTCTTTAACTACTTGGTCACCTACATACATAACCCGGTGATCGAGGTCAATCTTAACTGCTGAAGCGCCAACAACACAGGGCACTCCAAACTGGCGGGCAACCACGGCTGCGTGTGAAGTGGCACCTCCCTCACTGGTTAAGATTCCCTGAGCCACCAGCATACCGTGTACATCATCAGGTTTGGTAAATGGGCGTACCATGATTGTCTTTTGGTTTTCTTCTTTTGCCATCTGCTCAGTTTTGTCAGCATCAAAATAAACCTGACCGACTGCTGCTCCTGGAGATGCATTCACACCGCTGCTGAAGAAGCGACCTTCTGCCTTTGCAGCTCGTTTACTTTCAGCACTAAATTGCGGATGTAACAAAGTGTCCACCTGCTCAGGGGTTACTCGCATAATCGCTGTTCTTTTATCAATCAACCCTTCCGCAACCATATCCACTGCTATTTTTACAGCAGATCCGGGGGTGCGTTTTCCATTTCTGGTTTGAAGCATCCATAATTTACCCCGTTCAATAGTAAATTCTACATCCTGCATATCACGATAATGTTTTTCCAGATTTGTTACGATTTCGACAAATTGCTTATAGGCTTCCGGTAATGTTTCAGACATGTGCTGAATTGGTTCGGTATTTCTGATACCAGCAACAACATCCTCTCCCTGAGCATTCAAAAGATAATCCCCGTAGAGTTTTTTCTCTCCGTTAGCCGGATTACGAGTAAATGCTACACCTGTGCCCGAATCCCAACCCATATTACCAAAAACCATGGTCTGAATATTCACAGCTGTACCTAAATCATCAGGAATATCTGTAGCTCTACGGTAATCGACAGCTCTCTTCCCCATCCAGGACTTGAATACAGCTTCGGTTGCCAGTTTCAACTGTTCATAGGGATCCTGAGGAAATTCAAACCCCTTCTCTTCCAAAACAACCATTTTAAATTTTTCAGTCAAGAGTTTCAGGTCATCTGTTGTGAGGTCTGTATCTGCAACAATTCCCTTCTTGGCTTTGTATCCATCAAACACTTCCTCAAACGCTTCATCAGTAATCCCTAACACCACTGAGCCAAACATTTGAACCAAACGACGATAAGAATCGAAAACAAAGCGTTCGTTTTTGGTCAGATTAACCATCGCTACAGCGGTTTCATCATTTAAACCAATATTTAAAACAGTATCCATCATCCCTGGCATTGAGAATTTTGCCCCAGATCGACAGGAAACTAAGAGTGGGTTTTCCTTCCCGCCAAATACCTTCCCGGTGGCTTTTTCAACATCTGCCATCGAAGAAAGAACCTGATCCCACATTCCATCGGGGAATTCTTCTTTTATCTGGTAAGCATTACAAGCTTCGGTAGTCACAGAAAAACCAGGAGGGACTGGAACGCCAATGCTTGTCATGTCAGCAAGATTAGCACCTTTCCCGCCTAACAATCCACGAACAAATTCCCAGTCACCACCGACGGCTTCTTTTGCCTTATCGATTTCGTGGAACAGATATACCCATTTTTTTTCAGACATTTATTCCTCCTAAAGAATAATTAATATTCAAATCATTAGCTATTTTTTTATATGTAACAAATTTCACACTAACCGACTATTTTACCATAAAGCAGCCTTCTTTTTCTTTAATTCCTTGGCTGAAAAGAACATTCATTTTTTGTATTTTCAAAATGATAATTTTTATTACTTTGTTTTACTAAAAACTTAACAATTTTGCTAAGTCCCCCCAAAATAAAAAATAATCAGGTAAATTATTAGCATAATTCTTTTTGAATTAAGTTCCCTGTTATTGGAGGATACATGCATAGAGTATTAGTCATCGATGACGACCCTGCTATGACAGATTTGTTAAATATCGTTCTTTCATCGAATGGCATGGATGTTAGAGTAGTTAATGATGGGCGCTCAGGGTTAGATTGTCTGGATGACTATGATCCAAACATCATTATTTTGGACCTATTAATGCCTGATTTAGATGGCTGGGATGTATGCAAAAGAATCAAAGAAAACCATAATACCCCAATACTAATCCTCTCAGCGGTTGATAGTCCCGGAAAAATTGCTGAAGCTTTGGATGCCGGTGCAGACGACTATATAATCAAGCCGGTTACCAGCAGCACCTTAATCGCTCACTGTAATAATTTATTACGCAGATCGAAAAAGGAAAAAAAATTATCACCGACTGAGTAAAGAAATTTCCTCAATTTACATTTCATAGTAGAATATAGAATGGTTTCACACCATTCTATATTTAATTTTCAAAGAGGTTATCATGCAAACTTGTTCAAAATGCTTTCATACATCATCCGATAGCGAAACACATTGTCAGAATTGCGGTGCTGATTTGAGCGAGTTTTCTGAAATGGCTATTTATCGAAAAAAATTACTGGCAAACCCAAGAGTTACTGCCATTCGGATTAGCGTGTCAAAAAATGCGTGTCCAACTTGTCGCCTGGCAGAAGGTGTCTACTCCAAAGAAACGCTACCAAAATTACCGATAGAAGGTTGTTCAGGTGTAAGGGGATGTGAGTGCTCGTATGCTCCAATTTTGAGTGAGATCTTCCCCTAATTAAATCCAAACAATTATTTCAATTGCGACGATTTTTCAATAAAAAGTTTATAGCTTCTTTACGGCTTTTGATAGTCCCTTTTACGGTTTCTAGCTTTATTTGTTGGATCAACAAACCAATTTCTTGTCCATCATGAATATTTAAAATTCTCATAATATCATAGCCATTAATAAAACTTTGGGGTATTACCCATTCATCGTAATGGTAAAAATACGCATCAATTAAATATTCAGAAATTTGTAAACTTTTTATCCAATTATCTTTTTCAATCGACTCTGTATCGGTTATTAGATAATTTGTGATACTGAATAAACATGCACCTACTCCAGCCATTTTGCTCTCTTTAAAAAATAAATAAGCTGTTTCAGGTCTACAAACGTCTTCTAATTGAACCAAGTTATCAAATAACCTTATTCCATTGAAAAAATTGTGGATCCATTTCATTTCCATTGAAGACAATACCAGTAATTGTGCGGTTTGATTAAAAAAGTTTTTCACTGAATTATCCACCATGGAAATTTCGTGACTTTTCCCATCGAAAATATTCATCTTGAAAATAGCAAACAATACATAACAGAATACAAGAACAGATCGAATACTTCGATCAGGATGAAGAGAATCCAGTAAATAATTGGAAAAAAAAGATCGAAATCTTCCCAAATGCTGAAGAATCTCACCCTGTCTCAAATCCATTGCCCCTTCAGATTTATTTCCAGCGATAAGAAGGTTTTCGAACTCAACAAACTTCTGAAGACAAGAGAGTGAATAGCGAATACTCTCATTCAATCCCTCATTTATTTCCCAATCTGGAAATGGAAAACAATAAGGGAGTAATTTCAAATGTTCCAGAATTCGAATTGCTGAATGAGGTTTGGGTAAGTCAAATATTTTAAATAATTCATCTCGTTTTCTTTCAGCAGAAACGAAGGATAATCTCTCAACCGATTCTTTTATTTCAGATAGAGTCTCCTGATCGATTCTCCAACCAAACTGCACCGATAATCGAACGGCTCTTAAAATCCTGACAGGGTCGTCAGCAATTCCTTTCGGATTACATAGTCGGATATTTTTGTTGGTCAAATCTTTTGCCCCTTGTAAGGGATCGATTATCTTTGACCTCTCTTCTACATCGATGGCAATTGCATTTACCGTAAAGTCACGCTGTCGCAGATCCTGATAAATATTATTTTCTCTTGTCGCAACAATATCTATCCACCTTTTTTTATTATTTTTACTTCTATAGATAATTCTGGCAGTTTGATACTTCTCATTCAGCATAAAAAAAGTTGCATGCAGGTCATCTGCAACTTTTTTTGCAAATTCTCTTACTGGTCCGCAAAAAGAAAGATCAATGTCCTGAACTGATTGGTTTAACAAAATATCCCGGACCATTCCCCCAACCATATAAATTTTATTTTCTGAGGGAAGATTTTTTAGAAGGACAGCAATAATATTTTCTGTCTCTGGATCAAATTGATGAACCATTATTTTTGTCTTGACTTTACCATTCTATATTTTTCTTCGTCGACCACACCAACAAATGGTAAATTACGATATAAATCATCTAGGTCCAACCCATAACCGAAAACAAATTTGTTTGCGATAGGGAACCCCACATATTTAACGTTAACTTTCTTTTCTCGCCTCTCAAATTTATCTAATAATGTACAAACCTCCAGGCTTTTCGGTTTTCGAGCGGACAATAAATCAAGGACAGATGTTAAAGTGAGGCCACTATCAATAATATCCTCAATTAACAAAACATCACGATTTTGGATAACTGTATTTAAATCAAGCGAAATACGTACCTGACCGCTTGTCTCTCGTGAGCCAGCGCCATAGGATTCAACAGCCATAAATTCGATCGCATGAGGAACTTTGATCTCTCGCATGATATCCGTGAGAAACATGACGCCCCCGCGTAAAATACAGACTAGAACCAGGTCTTCCGAATTTACATAATCCTGTGAAATTTGTTTGCCTAATTCTTTTATTCTCTTCTTTAAACTATCTTCAGAGATCAAAACTTCTGATAAAAACTCCTCATAATTAATCATTCTTCATCCTTTTTATCTTCTAGGAACCTGATGGTGTGCACGACAGCGAGCTTCATACATTTCAGATGCGCCGACAATAATCAAAGGATCTTCGTAAAAGGCAGGTTCACCATTTACTAATCTTTGGGTTCGAGACGCAGGACCTCCACAGACCATACAGATAGCCTGTAATTTATCCACATGCTCAGCAATAGCCATTAATGTCGGAATTACTCCAAAGGGTTCACCACGAAAATTCGTATCCAGACCGGCACAGATCACTCGCTTACCATCTTTGACCAATTTTTGAATGACATTCAATATATCGTTATCAAAAAATTGAACTTCATCAATTCCCACGACAGTTGTATCAGGGTGAAGTTTTAATAAAATCTCTGATGAGTTATCAATCGGGATCGCTTTAATGGAAGTTCCACTGTGAGAAGCTACTTCTGATACCTGATAGCGATCGTCAATGATTGGTTTAAAAACTTGAACTTTCTGCCGTGCTATTTCAGCTCTTCGCAACCTTCGTATAAGTTCCTCTGTTTTTCCACAAAACATTGACCCACAAATTACTTCAATTGATCCGATATGTTGATCCATAAGTCCTCGTTTTATTTATATCATTATTATATTTTATCGAAAAAATAAAAAAAGCAGCCTAAAGTCGGCTGCTTAAAAGTTAGTCTTTTATTTTTTACTCTGTTTTTGTGGGAATTACGTAACCTAAAGAACGTAATTTTTTCTTCAAATCGATCAAGGATTTACGTCCAAATCCATCAACTGCCAACAGCGCTTCATCACCTTTTTCAAGTAAATCGAACACCTTACCGACGTTATCGAGCTCAGCCTTAACCAAGGCATCCGTTGCGCGGGTTCCTAATTCCAATTCAGTAATTGGGCGATCAAGAGAGGTTTTCGCTTCTTCGCGTTCTCGTTTTGTGTCAATAAAATCTTGTCTTGCTTGTAAACGTTTATAGAAGCGATCAACCTGACCTTCAATATCAATAATTCTCTGTTGTTGGCCGGTAAAGAATGGATGACAGGCTGAACAAACTTCGGTTCTAATTTCTTTACGAGTGGAACCAGTTTTCCATGTATTTCCGCAAGCGCAGACCACCACTGCATCCGGGTAATATTTCGGATGAATATCTTTTTTCATTGCTTAAACCTTCCTAATAATCATTACTTCCGTTTATTCTTGAGCGAATAAACGGGTAACGTAATTTACAATTGTTCTTCAGCGGGTAACACATTTACACGCTTGCGGCCATCTGGCAGGGATTCATACACTACAACACCTTCAATTGTTGCAAACAATGTATCATCACTACCCCGACCAACATTTTGTCCAGGTTTAATGCGTGTACCACGTTGTCGGACAAGAATGTTTCCAGAAAGTACTTTCTGACCAGCAAATCTTTTTACTCCAAGTCGTTGTGCATTACTATCGCGGCCGTTGCGACTTGATCCGCCACCTTTTTTGTGTGCCATAATACCTACTCCACTTCAATAGAATTAACCATCAAACGGGTATATTGCTGGCGATGGCCGGTCTTAACCCGAATTCGTTTCTTTGGTCGATATTTAAAGATCACTAATTTAGGACCTTTAATATGGGAAACTACCGTGGTTTTCACTTTCGCTCCATCTAGCTGAGGAGCACCAACCTTTACATCTTCATCATCAACAAACAGTAATACTTGATCTAAATCAACCTGTTCGCCGACTTCAACGGGCAGGAGATCCACTTCCAGAGTGGACCCTTCGACGGCTTTGAATTGCTTTCCGCCACTTTCAACAATTGCATACTTCATTTTTTCTCTCCATCTTCACTTCACCATGGATCCCGCGAAATCATCGCCGAAATATGGGGAAGCTGGATTAACATATTTTTACCCCAGCAAATGCTGGGGTTAGCGTCAGATATTATAAGAGGATCATGGTAACCTGTCAACAGTTTTTTACAATTATCTCCGGGACGTTCGCAATTTCCGTAAGTCCCCCTCCCTGATGGTAATTCCTTTAGCATCCAGATACTCCAAAAATGCCAGTGCATATTTTCTGGTTGTTGAAAATTTATCTCTGAATTGTGCTACTGTTAAAGAACCTGTATTCTCAATTTGTCGAATCACCCAAGCTTCCATTTCTTGATAATTTGTTGACAAAAAAGCGATCCCACTCCCTACAGAAATGATGATTTTTTCTGAAATTAGATAATTTACCAATTCTTCGCCAAATTTTTCAACTAATTCACTGATCCCAGGCGGACTGAATGGAGACTTGGCTATCATCTCAATCATTAACCTTTTATCTTTTTCCTGAGAGGAAGTTAATACCGGTGAAAAATTGAAAAGTGAAACAAAATTACCGATGATTTTGATTTGGTTATTTTGAATAAAAAGATTTAAAACAGACTGAAAAATAACATGATCTAAATAGAGTTTGCTCTTTAATTCTTCTTTTGATATACCAAGGCGTAAGTTATATTGCTGATGATATTTATCTAAAACGTTAATGATCTTATTTTGTAATTCATTGAACTTGTTTGCTGAACAAATTTTGATATGAGAGTTTTGAAATACATCTCCTTTATCCAATTGAATTACCATCTTTTCATTTATCAAATCTTTCCAGAATTCCTTGATTAAAGGCTTTTCTAATTTGGATTTTTGACAGATTTTCTCAAATGAATCAATTGACAAATCTTTCAAAGCCTGCAGGAAAATTTCTTTAGGAGTACCCTGAGAATAGGCTTCCATTCTTTGGATCACTTCAGCTGAGAAACGTTTATATCTTCTTTCGGGATGTGGGTTTACAATGGTTCCTCCCCCAATCGTTTCCCCTGGCGATGGATTGCGAATAATAAACCGATCTCCTCTAATACCAACAATCATTGATTGAGGTTCTAATTGCACCCAACCATTTTCTCCAGGTTTAATTTCCTCTTTGCCCAGTACTCTTACTCTGGCTAATACTTCTTCAGCTCCAATAAAGAGTTTCACAGATTGGTTATGCTTAACAGAGAAATTTGATGATTGGACGATACGCAAATTTCCATCAAATCGTTGCGTTGGCTGATATTTTTCTATTTTTGCTAAAACTTGCCCCCGTCGAATTTGTTCAATATTAACCCCGGAAATATTTACGGCTGTTCGACTACCGGGAGAAGCTATGGTTTCATTTTTTTTATGAGTTTGCAACCCCCGGATCCTTACTTTTAATTTTTCCGGAAGAATCTCATATTCTTGTCCAACTTCCAAACAGCCATCTAAAAGTGTGCCAGTAACAATCGTTCCAAAGCCAGTTATGGAAAAAACTCTATCGATGGATAAGCGGGCTCTTTCAAAATCAGGTCTTGGTTGTACTGTTGTGAGAAGCTCCTGTAATTTAATCTTTAATGAATCAATTCCTTCATTTGTAAATGCTGAAACTCTAACCAGAGGTGCTTTTTCTAATATCGTTCCGGATAAAGCATCTCGAATATCCATTTCAACCAGATCCAACCATTCTGCATCATCAATAAGATCAATTTTTGTCAAAACAATGATTCCGTTTTCAATCTGAAGGAGATCAAGGATTGCAAGATGTTCTTTCGTTTGTGGCATAACGCCTTCATCTGCTGCAATAACAAATAAGGCTGCATCAATCCCTCCCACTCCTGCCAACATGTTTTCAATAAAATCACGATGGCCAGGCACATCCACAATACCGCATTCTTCACCATTCGGTAAAGTAATCCAGGCAAATCCCAAATCAATGGTCATTTGTCGGACTTGTTCTTCTTTTAACCGATCAGGATTAATTCCGGTCAAGGCTTTGATCAGGGTAGATTTGCCATGATCAACATGACCAGCAGTTCCAATTACGTACATGTTTTAAGATCTCTTGGTATCAAAATTATCTATGAAATCATCATTAATTTCTTTACTAAATTTAAATAGTAATTGGAGCGAGCGTTCATTCGATTCAACGATGTTTCTGGTTAAATCTTCCAATTCCTGAGAAATTTCTTCTAATTGAATAAGCCGATTCTCAAACTTCTCTAAGACTCTTAATGCTTCTTGGCTTTCTTCTTCCTGTGAAATCATGTAGTTTGACCATCTCTTTTGATCATCAGCTTTAAACGAAATCCAATCCTGACGCATCTTATCTTCCATCAAGCGTTGCATTTCTGTTATTTCATTGATTCTGCGCTCAAATTTTTGGGTAATATCTTCAAAAGCTGATTGAGAATGTCGGATAGCTCTTTGAGTGGCATCTAAAGCTTGTAATTGCTCATCCAGATTAATTGCCTGATTACTGATAACTTCAAAACGAGTTTGCCACTCTTTCCAAACCCGGTCTTTTTCAACCTGAGACATGTTATATTTTTCGATAAATGCAACCTGAGATTGCTTCCTTTCTCCTTCAGCATTTACCAGTTCATTTTGGCGCATTTCAATTTTTCGTAAATTTTCCAGGGTAAGCTCAACTTTACTTCTTTGTTCTTCAATTCTCTTTCGTGAAGAAGTTAACTCCCCTTGCAAATCTAAAATTCTTTTAGAATCCTGGCGCACATTTTCCTCAAGAATTTTTTGCGTTCTTTTATATTCTTCATCAGATCTTTTTACATCCAGAATTTTTTTATCAAATTCTCCAATCAAACGAATGAGGCGATGCTCTTCATCTGCACGAGCTTTGATGTCTTTTTTCATTTCAGGCAAAATTTCGATACTTTTTCTAACAGTAGCAATTGAGGAATTCATCGATTCTAAATCCGCAAGCCTTACCTTTTCTTGATCTCTATCTTTTTCTATTCTTAGTTTTTCAATATTTTCGATTGAGCGATTAAAATCAACCCGTATCTGTGAAATGGCGGCATCAATGGAATCGAACCTTGCTGGCAGGGTTTGTAAACGGGTTAATTCATTTGATAGTTCCCTGCTTTCCTGTAATAAGGCGGTATAGTTTCCCTCTGCTTTCCTTAAACGATCATCCAAAGAAGCAATAATTAATTTATCCTTTCTTCGTTCTTCATCCAGCCATTCAATTCTTTTTAGTAACTGCTCAAAATCCATTGATTTGCTCCTTTTGGATCTATTTCATAACTTAAGCAAAAATTATACCTAATTATGATTATTTTAAATTTGGAAATGCATCAAGAATAATAAGAAATGGTGTTAGCAAATATCCTGGAAATAGTCCGAATAAGATAATTAATATACTACCTATGGAGAAAAATATTTTTTGTAACAAGTTTTCAGTACGAATTTGTTCAGTCTGATCTGACTTTAGAAAGATCACTGCTAAAAAACGAAATATTGCCATAAACAAACCAAATAAACCAAGCATCAAGAAAATTAATAGATTAAAATTAATTTCCGCAACCCCAATTAATATTGGATATTTGGTTGGGAACCCCGGTAGCAATGGCAATCCACAAAATATAAACCAACCAACAATAAACCCGATCATTGAAAATGGATTTTTATAAAATTGTCCTTTGAATGAATCAATACCCAGGGTGAAATTCTGCTTCTTCCAATTAGCTATCGCCAGGCCACAGATGGCAATACCTAATAAGCGGGGAAGTAGTATTAAAACATAAGATCTCCATCCAATTTCCTGATTTAACCCCAAAGCCAACAAAGAAAATCCAATTTCCACCATTACTGCATACCCAAATAATCTGGTAATAGATTGTTGAAAAGCAGCAAATAATCCGCCTAAGGACACCATAATTGTTCCTAAAACCAGGACAATTGAAAACAAGAATTGTTGATCATGCAGCCAGGTAAATGTATTGAAAAACTCGAGAAAGAATAAAAAGATTGCTGTAGACAACATACTAAAAATAAAACCAGCGGAATATGGGTCCCCATCCTCTGACAATAATGGTAGCCAGGTATGAAATGGAAAAATTGATAGCCATAGCCCGAATCCCAACATTAATAGAATAACAGACTGTCTGTTGATAGCTTCACTATTGACGCTGGATGGAGCGACTTCAAACCCCCAGCCTGAGAACAAAATAAGTGGAACAGCCAGGGTTTGAAAAATCAAAAATCGCAATATTCCTTGTTTAACAGGTTGCCCTCTTTGTAAAAAAATCGGGATGCTGAGTAACACCGCAATTTCAATAATAAATGCGGCGTATAAAAAAGGTTGCACTGAAAGAGCTGCAATAAACAGGGAAATTATCGCCACTACGATAGATGGGAAGAAACTATTCGTTCCAGCAATTTGGGAACCAAAAATCCAAAAGGCGCCCATGGCAAATAAAATTACAATAATGACACGTTCATTATCCGTAATAATAAAATTTCTTCCTAATACTGAAAAGGTGGAAGATATTTCCATAGATAACGGTCCTAATGGGAAAACACGATCAATTTTAAATGTTAGCGCGAATAAAGCCAATAATGCACTTGTTCCACCACCAATGATTACTGAAAGAAAGCGTTGATTGTGTAAGAAAAAAAGGAAAAAAGAAACAACTATTGGGATAAAAATCCAAAGGATTGGAGCGCTCAAATGATTTCTTCCTCCTCCTGTTGAATAAATATTACACCAACCAGCGCAATGCCCAGGGTAATCATTGCCTGAAAGCCTGCCACAAGAACTGATTTTTCAACACCAGCGTACAACACTTCAAAGCCAGCCAGGGTGGTCATCAGTCCAAAAATAACTCGAATTGGTCTTATGGACATTCCAAATTGGAGAATTCCCATGAATATTAGGATTAATCCTCCCCAAATAATTGAATCAGGAACAGGTAACCATTCAGAAATTTGTTGGGTAATCGAAAAAGTAAAAATCCAGATCAAGATTACTAAAACAAATTTGAACCTTTGCTCAAAAAATTCTTCTCTTCCAATTGTTTGTAAATCTTCTTTTACAGATGAACCTAGAATTGCAGCAGCCATCCAACCGGTAATTAATTTTACAACCGCGAGACCAATTGGCCACAATTGGAGGACCATCCAGAAAGCTGAGATATAGATAAAACCCAAAGCTAAAATATTCCAGCGCCATTTTTTAAAAACATAAAGAAAAAGAGAAGATATCGCTGCCAGAATAACCGGGAGATACTGGATAAAACCTTCCATATCAGGAGATATCTCCCGAATTTATCAGCGTAATAATCATGATGAGAAAAACAACTACCCAGATAATCCCGCCCTGTCCCTCAAGCAGGCTGGTAAAAGCATTTACAATTTTTTGAATAAATCCAAGAATTGTCCAGATAAAGCGGTAAAGCCAACGCAAACTAAGAATTTGAGTGAACAGCTTCCCAATCGGATTTAGAATACTTTGAAAAAATTCTTTATATTCAGAAACAATAACAAATTTTCGGTTAAGAAAAAATATTATTAATGGCATAAGAAAAGCTAAGGTGCTTGCTAAAATAATTCCTGTAGAATACCAGGATAAATCACTGGCAATAAATATAGCCCATTGTGTAATAATGAGAATAAACAAACCCGTTGGATAGGTTAGCCAGATCCATTTTTCTTTCTTAGGCAACAATAATTTGTCTTTCGTAGCATGGGTGACAAACCCTAACACAATCAAAATCATGGAAAGAACGATGATCATATTTCGAAATAAATTACCTGGTTGAATCACACCAAGCCAACCGGCAGCTGATGGAGTATAGGGAAGTCCAATCAATCCAATTGTTGCTAATAGTGGGAAAATTAATAAACGTTTACTTCTGATTGAAAACAAAAATAAAATTGAACCATCCAGTATCAAGGCTAATGTCCAAATTAATATCGCCAACTGGTTTTCGTTGATTGCTGAATAGATCGCTAAACCAGCCATTGAAATAATTAAATATGGACGGCCTTCGAGTTCAGTTTTTGCAGACAACCACATAATTGAACCAAAGAAGATGCCTAACCCCGTCATAAAAAGTAAAAAACTACGAAATTGTCCGGTAAGTAATCCGATCGGCAAGCGTAACAATAAGATGATTGAGGTCGAAACACTAATCATTCGGATAGAATTTCCAAGACTTCTTCGAATAGGCGAACCACTCACCAGTGGTAAATTGAAAGGAATTACTCCCAATCGCAATCCGACTGCAATCAATAAAAAGTAACCCACTAAACCAGCTTGTTGATTTATTTGAAGAGGTATTCCTTGTTTGTAACTAATTAAAATTCCAAGTATTAAAAAGAATAAGCCGGTAACTTTAACAGCAGAAGAAACAACAATTTCGTTTACTTGTTGATTTGTCAGTGTTGTTCGAATTAAGACAATAAATTCAATTACATCGATAACAACCCAAACTAAAAGAATCGCCATGATACTGTTAGCCATGACTGCCAGTAACCCTACGGTATACACACTGAAGACGCCAAACCAAATGGAAGATGATGGAATTTCTTCTAATCTGGATGAATCAGTAATAATAACTGCTGTTTGAACAGCACATAATGCAAATAATAAAGGCCAGGAGATTAAGTCTATTTGAAAATTAATGGATCGCTGGTAAATTTCTCCCACTGGGAACCACTCGCCAATTCGAAAATTTATAGGGTAAAACCAGCGAGAAGCAAAAATAATGCCCCAGTTCGTCAGGGAGAGAAGAGTAGAAATTAACCATACCCATCCTATATTTTTTCTTAATCTTGCTAAAATAAAAATTACTATTGCTGAAAGCAAGTTGATTGCAATCGGTAATAAGGCAATGAGCGTATCAATTTTCATAATACCTGGCTAAAAGGCTTTCTATGAATATATTTACCATCTCCGGCCTTTCCCAACCAATCTCTTCCATCAACAATACAGTTTCCTCTGAGAAACACTTTATCAGGGAATCCTGTCATTTGCCACCCTTCATATAAATTGTAATCAGTTCGCTGTTGAGACCATTCCAGACCATACCTAATTTTTTTATCTGGATTCCAGATTACCAGGTCAGCATCACTACCAGGTAGTAATACTCCTTTTTTTGGATACAAACCAAAAATCTTTGCAGGGTTTGAGGCTGTAATTTCAACAAATTTTTGAGAAGTAATTCTCCCTTTTCCCACACCTTCAGACCAAAGTACTGCTAATCGATCGCCTACCCCAGGCAATCCATTGGGAATTTTTGTAAAATCATCTTTACCTAATTCCTTACCAGGTATTTTTACTTCTTTCCCTTCATAAATAATTGGTTTGGTTCCATCATAAAAAAATGGACAATGATCTGTTGCAAAAACCTGAATATTTCCTTCCATTATTCCTGACCAAAGACGATTGTTATCCTGCAAGGTACGCATGGGTGGCGAGCAAATCCATTTAGCACCATCGGGTCTCTCTAAATGTTTTTCGGTGAAAAATAAATATTGTGGACAGGTTTCACCCATGATCGGTAAACCTGATTTGCGAGCGTTAGCAAGTTGATCCACTTCACCACTAGCATTCATATGAACAATATAAAGAGGAGCTCCGGTATGTGCAGACAAAGATATACCACGTGAAACAGCTTCAACCGCACCCCATGCTGGCCTGGTGCGGGCATGCCAGATAGGAGACACATTCCCGGCTGCTAAAGCCTCTTTAACCAGAATTTCAATGATATCTCCATTTTCAGCATGCATCATCGTTAAAAATCCATATTTTTTGGCAATGCGCATAATCTTAAATATATCTATATCCTGAGTTCTTAAGGTGGCGTTATAAGCAGTAAAAACTTTCAGGGTTGTTATTCCTAAATCGATCAATCCGGGAATTTGAGTTGCCACGTTATCATTGAATAATGAAATATTCATATGAAAACCATAATCGATAGCCGCTTTTTGTTTTGCCTTTTTCTGCCAGGTTTCGACACTTTCTCTTAAATTTTCTCCCATTTGGGGAACAAAATCCAATACTGTGGTCGTTCCTCCAAATGCTGCAGCTTTATGACCTGTATAATGGTCGTCAGAAGAGACAGTATTAAACATGGGAAGATCAAAATGCGTATGGACATCAATCCCCCCAGGCAGGATTAATTTACCACTTGCATTAATTATTCTTGCTCCTTCAGAATCTGGTATATCGTTACCTATCTGAACAATAACTTCCCCATCTATTAAAATATCAGCTTGATACTCATCGGAAGCTGAAATAATTGTGCCACCACGAATAATTGTTTTCATAATTAACTCGCTTCGTCCAACATGAAGAAAAAAAATTAATGACCTTCTTTGATTTTATCCCATTCCAGTAACAACTTCAAAAAATCTGTTTCGTCTAAATGGAAATCAAGTTGAGTGTCAGAAATGTCAGTTGGTTGAAGTGCCCTTTCTCGCAAAGATTTCCATAAAATTTCCCGTTCCTCACCTTCAACCACCAAATCTCGAATAAATTGAGCTTTTTTCATTAAATAACCCGTTGTATAGAAAAAGGTAATTCTGCGCCAATGATCAGCCATGATAGGATTTTCGAGTTCTTCAAGATTTCCAATTTGAATCTTAAAATATTCTTCGTTTGCTCTGGGATGATCTAACTCTTCCCGAAATAAATGCGCCCGGGTAGTTAATTCGTGTCCTCTGACAGGGGCAACATAACGAATCTGCCAACGATAATCTTCTTCAAATGCACTGGTTTGGTAAAAGGCCAGATAATCAACCGCAATAACCTTGGGGGCACTCTTCAGCGGAATGCGATACCACCCCAATAATTTTGCAAGGTCAAGATCTTTTGGATTTGGCATAATTGCGACTAAAACAAGATCTGTTTCTTCAAGTTGATTTTTCATTCGTACCCCTCTTTAGATTCAGTAAGGGGTTCTATGTTTTCCTCATAGAACCCCTTTCTGAAATTTAATTTATTGGGTTATTTGTAATTTTTTAATAAGCCAACCCGATCGTTAAATTCTTTAATTTGTTCGTCAATATTGTCAAGTTGTGCTGGCAAACCAGTCCAATAATCTTTTTGATACCATTGATCCATAATTTCATTGTAGGTCTTTCCTTGTTGTTCAACCCAGGTGTAATATTTCAAATTATGGACACGTTTCCTATCCTGATAGGTTAATTCAAGCATATTATCTGTGCTTTCGCCCATTAATGAAGAAGCATAAATTTCAATAGCATCTCTTTCAGTAAATTCACCAAATTGTTCGCGATATTCAGTTAATCGCGAAGTATATAATTCAATTGAATCGGTTAATGTGGCCAAAACAATATCATCTTCGGTCAATTCATAATACTTAGCAAACTTAATTGCAGTTAGTAAATTAGCAACTCCGGATAAGCCAAATAAATCCAGGTTTTCAATTAACTCTTGCGGAACACCTTTTTTTGCCAGGTATTTTTTACCTTCCGGTTCATTGAAAAGCCTTACAATCTTGACCACGTCATTATCATCAATAGCTGTTACCAAATCAGTGTTTTTGACATTATGTACCCACGGAATATGTTTATCACCAATCCCTTCAATACGATGAGCTCCAAAACCATTGTTTAATAAAGTTGGGCACTGCAGGGCTTCAGAGGCTACTATTTTAGAAAACGGATGTAGTGTTTTTAAATAATCCCCAACTGCAATTGTTCCAGCTGATCCAGTAGTGGCACAGAAACCTGCAAAATTGCTTTTTGGTCCCATCTCTGCCTTAAGAATATCTTCCATTGCATTTCCGGTGACACTATAGTGCCACAGATAATTTCCAAATTCATCAAATTGATTGAAGATCACAACTGGCTGTCCGGATTGACGTAATTCCCAGGTCTTATCGAAAATTTCTTTTACATTCGATTCACTTCCAGGGGTTGCAATAACCTCGGTGGCGACACCTTTCAACCAATCAAATCTTTCCTGACTCATTTCTTCTGGAAGAATTGCGATCGATTCACAGGCTAATAATTTCGAGTCATAAGCACCACCCCGGCAATAATTCCCAGTTGATGGCCATACCGCTTTATGAACGGTAGGATCAAATTGGCCGGTTACCAATCTCGGCACCAAACAGCCATAAGCCGCCCCGACTTTATGAGCGCCTGTTGGGAACCATTTTCCAACCAGCATAATAATTCTGGCTGGAACACCGGTGAGGGAGGGTGGTAATTCAATATAATTTACTTTACCAAATTTCCCACCATGTAATTTCGGTTCATTTTTCCAGGTAATACGAAACAGGTTTCGAGGATGAATGTCCCATAAACCGATAGAACTTAGTTCATTTTTTATGCTATTCGGGATTAATTCTGGATTACGTTGTTGTGCAAGAGTGGGCAGAATAATATTTCGTTCGCGAGCTCGTTGAACGGATCGATTTCTAGCCTCTTCATTTACTGTTAAATCAATTTTTGCCATTTTTTGTTCCTATTCCTTTTCAATATTTTTTTCTGAAGGTCCTTCACTAATAATATAAAGTGGTCGTCCTTTTACTTCATCATAAATTCGTCCAATATATTCTCCTAAAATACCCAAAGAAATTAGTTGTACTCCGCCTAAAAAAAGAACTGCGATCAAGGTTGACGCCTGCCCGGTAAATTGTTGAGCCCCAAGTATTCTCATCAGAATAACAACAGGAATTGCTATAAGACTTAAACCGGCAGAAACAAAGCCAATATAGGTTGCGATTTGTAATGGAACGTATGAAAAACCTGTTATGGCAGTTAATGCGAGTTTAAGCATTTTCTTCAAAGGATATTTGGTTTCTCCTGCTAAACGAGCGGCTCGTTTGTAAGAGACGCCTATTTGCTTAAAACCAACCCAGGCAGACATGCCCCTTAAAAAGCGATGATGTTCCCTCATGGAGTTCATCACATCAACAACTTTTCGATCCATCAAACGAAAATCCCCTGTGTCCAGCGGAATTTTTACATCAGTAATCTTAAAGATTAACCGGTAGAACGCGGAAGCAGTAACTTTTTTAAAAAATGTTTCCCCTTCCCGCTCTGATCGAACTGCGTAAACGACCTCATATCCGTCTCGCCACTTTTCAATTAAATCCAAAATGACTTCAGGGGGATCCTGTAAATCCGCATCAATAATTATTACTGCATTTCCGCGACTATAATCCAATCCTGCGGTGACGGCTATCTGATGACCAAAGTTCCTCGCAAAAATAACCGGCCGCACACGCTCATCCTTTTTGGTTAATTCTCGAATAACGTCCGTTGATCCATCTACTGAGCCATCATCAACTAAAATTAACTCCCATGGGTCTCCAGTTTTGTCCATCACCTCAGAAACCCGTTTGTACAGAACCGGTAAATTCTCAAGCTCGTTATATATTGGTGCAATTATTGAAAAAACAGGTGATTTAACCACTTTTTGCTTCTCGTTTTTTAGAAATATATTGCTTTAATGAATGCATTGATGGTTCAATGATCGGAGCATCCTTTACTGCCAACATAGCAGCTCTAATATCTTTCAACCCTGAACCTGTATTTACAACCATAACCGGATCATTTTGGTTAATCATACCTGATTCAACCGCTTTTACCAAACCAGCATAAGCAGTTGCAGCGGCAGGCTCAGAAAATATCCCAACTTTACCCAAATCTGCAATTGCTTTAAGGATTTGTTGGTCATTTACAAGCAAATATGCCCCTTTTGTTTGTGTGGCTGCCCGCACAGCTCTGACCCCATCTCTTGGAAGATTAACGGAAATACTATCCGCAAGTGTGTTTGAATTTACAGGGATTATCTCTTCCGAACCCCGGAAATAAGCATTCGCAATTGCAGCAGAGCCTTCCGCCTGTATACCAAAAATTCTTGGCATATATTCAAGCCAGCCCAAGGAAACAAGGTCCTTAAATCCTTTGTGAATGCCAGAAATGATATTTCCATCGCCTACGCTGACAAATATGTTTAATGGTTGCTGATCAATGGATTTGTTCACGATAACTTCTTCCCAAATTTCAAAGGCAGCTGTCTTTTTACCTTCGATTGTAAATGGGTTGTATCCCGTATTTCGACAATACCATCCAAATTCATTTGCGGCTTCGACCGACAAATCGAAGGCTGAATCATAATTCCCATCAACTAAAATCACTTCAGCATGATAGACCAACAACTGCGCAATTTTTGCCGGTGGAGCTGTTTTGGGTGCAAATATGACTGCTTTTTGATCCACTGATGCTGCTAATCCAGCTAAAGCTGCGCCTGCATTCCCAGTTGAAGCGGTAACGACAACTTCAGAACTAATCTCTTTTGCTCTGGCGATAACGATTGCACTTGCCCGATCTTTAAAAGAGGCTGTGGGGTTTTTTCCTTCATCCTTCACCCATAGATTTCGTAAATTCAGCTCATTCCGTAAAGCTGTAGGCGAATAAACCGGAGTACCGCCCGTCATGCGGAAAGGAGTTCCCTCATATCCCGGATCATTGACCGGTAAAAGAGGAAGGTATCTGAATAGATAATTTTCTTCGCGAGAAAGAATATCACTGGGTTCATATTTATGTTTGATAGCGGCTATATCCAGAACTATATCAAGATTACCTCCATCTTTTGGGCAGGTATATAAATCCTGAGAGCCTGGATATTCGGTTCCGCAAAGTGAACAGGTGTAACCTAAAAATTTATTCATTTTTTCCCTGAAAGATCACCTTTTTTTTTGATATTTTAACCATTTCATTATATCCCGATAAATAAAATTAAGTGTCGGTTAACATTAAGTCATCTTTCACTTAACAACCAACAAGTAAACATTAGTTTTGTAATTGTTTATTATCTACTGTCGTTCAAAGGGAGTCCCCAATGCTCCAGGTTGACGCGATTGAATAGAACGCATTAATTTGGTCATTCGCAGCCGCAAACGATCCGGCATCGAGGCAATCAATCTTTCCATCCATTCTGTATTGCCCATATTAACAAACAACAATGCCAAAATCATTAGAGGAAAAGGAGCTACTTGCAGAACTTGAGAAGGTATCTGGGTCATATAGGGTTGCAAAACCAAACCCAACCACTGTAAAAAAGCAAATAAATACGCTCCCATTGCTCCTCGTATTGGATTCCAACCGCCAAAAATGGTAATCGCTAGAACAATCCAGCCAATACCATCCAGACCGGTGATTGTGCCTTTCCAACCGGGTTTTACGCTTAAGGTATAAAGCGGTCCGGCCAGGCCTACCAATGCACCACCGACAATCGTGTAAATGTACCGCATTCGTAGAACATTAGCGCCTCTTACATACGCTGCTGCTGGTTTTTCACCGATTCCTTGTAACATCAATCCTGGTCGAGTTTTAAAAATCCAAAACCAGGCAATAAAAATCAAGAGAATACTGAAATAGGTCATGACAGATTGCTGAAAAAATAATTTGCCCAGTATCGGAATATCTTTCAGAATTGGGATTGCTTTGGACAACATAATTGGTCCTTGCGAGCCCATGATTGGATTTCCAAGAAAATATGACAAATCACGACAGGTAATTGCTAAAACAAACCCCACGGCTACCTGAGATTGCTTGAGAGTAATACTACTGAAAGCAACAATGCTGGCAACCAAAGCACCAATAACCATCCCAGCAAGAAAACCTACCCAAATCAGTCCAGTCTCCAGGGTTGCCCAAAAACCCGCCATTGCTGATAAGAGGATTACGCCATTCAACGAAAGATTAATCACCCCGGCTCTTTCAGTTAAAGTCTCTCCGATCACTGCAATAACAATAGGAGCTCCCGATGTGATAACACTAGCCAATCCTAGAAGAATAATACCATTATCCATGTAAACTCCTATTTCTTACCTAAAAACTTTTGGCGAAGGCCTTGAGCGATCATCATAAATAGAACCAGGCTCCCCTGCAGAACGCCAGTCAAAGAGGAATCAAGCTTCAAAACAATCGGTAATTGGATGCCACCAATATTCAAAGCAGCGAAGAAAAGGGCAATCGGTGCAACCCATATCGCCTGATAGTTAATTAGCATTGCGATCATTAAACCCATGAAACCGTAACCACTGGAAATCGAAGGGATTAAGCGGTGATAAACTGCTGTCACCTGAAGAGCCCCGGCCAGCCCAGCAAATAAACCACAAATAATAAATGCCATCATCATGTGTTGCCAAGTTGGTATCCCCATTCGAAAAGCAGATTTCATACCCTTTCCAACTGCCTTAAGACGTAAGCCAAAGTGGGTACCATTGAGCATAAAATAAATAAGGAATAAACCAATAATTCCTAAACCAATTGACCATAAACTAACTCGAAAATTCTGTAAAGTAGGTAGCCAATATTGATCTGGAAATGGTTCAGTGCCACTCATCGAGGCGATCCCGGGACGGCTCCACGCCCCGAAAATCAATCCGATATTTAATGCTGTCGCGATAAAATTTAATCCCAATCCCCCAAATATTTCGTTCACGCCACCGAAGGTTTTTAAGACACCAACTAATCCAGCCCAAATTGCGCCGCCCAACATTCCAGCCAGAATAGCAATTATTATCACGACAAAAAACGGCGTCGAAGTCCCCAGAAACATTCGCATGACTCCGGTGGTAAATATTGCCCCGACTGTGATTTGTCCTTCAATTCCAATATTCCACAATCCTGCTGTGAAGGTTGCCAGCAAACCACTGGTTACCAGCAGTAAAGGTACCCAACCAACAAACACATTTGCAATTCTGGTTGGGTTGCCAATTGCGCCATCCCAAATCAACTTGTAAGCTTCAGTTGGATGTGCTTTTACAATGAGTAAAATCCCTGAAACAAACAGTAAGGAAAGGAGCAGACCTCCTAATTGAAAGAATAAAGAAAAGCTTTGTGTTTTTGTTTTATTCATAAATTCTCCAATTAATCAAAAACCTGATCCCAGCCCTTACCACCAATCAATTGTCCTAACTGATCTAAAGTAGTTTTTGAAGCATCCAAGGGAGGTGAAACATGCCCACTGAAAAACACCAAAATACGGTCACTATATTGAAGGATTTCTTCCAGGTCGCCAGATATGAAGAAAATTGACGCACCTTGCCTGCACCTCTCTTTTAATTTTCCCCACATATAAATGGCTGATTCTATGTCCAACCCACGCGTGGGATGCTCCAGCAAGATAACCGACAAAGAATTCCGTAATAATGATAATGCGGCCCGTTGTTGGTTACCTCCAGATAAGGATTCAACATTCAAATCAGGTCTGCCAATAATCCGGTATTCCTGAATCATACTCTCTGCTTTTTTCTTAAAGTAATCTTTATTAACGAATAAACCTTTCTTTTCTTCACCAGCAATTGTAAAGTGCTCAGCCAGGGTCAACCCTGGCACCAATCCTTCTTCTAACCTCGAGGCAGGCAAAAATGAGACACCGCTTTTTAAATATTCAAGGTAATTTTTATTTGAAAGGTTAATTCCTTTTTCGATCACCTTCCCGGAAACCGGCCGAATTAAACCAACACACGCACGTAGAAGGATATCCTGTCCGCTTCCTTCCATTCCGGCCAAACCGATCACTTCACCTGCTCGTAGTTGGAAATTTACATTTTCAATTCTTAATGGATATTGTTCAATAGTTAGATTATTTAACTCTAAAACCACTTCTTCTTGTGTAAAATTATATTTTTCACCTAATTTAATTACTTTGCCAAACATCATTTCGACCAATTTATCTGAGTCAAAAGGTGCTGACATTTCTCCGGTTAAAACCCCTTTTCTTAATATAGCAACTTTGCTACATAAAATTTCCACATCTTCCAATTTATGTGAAACAAAAATTATTGTCTTTCCTTGTTCAGACAAAATTTTTAGCGCTGCAAATAATTTTTCTTTTTGCATGGCACTGATTCCGGTTGTAGGTTCATCCAGGATTAATGCATTTGCTCCCATCCACAACAGGCGTAAAATTTCTAGTTGTTGTCTTTCTCCAACCGTTAAAGTGTCTACAAATGATTCTGGATCCAATGAAAAACCAAATTTCTTCTGTAATTCCTGAAATTCTTTGACTACAGTTTTATATGCAGGTACTAATCCACCTTTTTGCCCAACAATAAAATTTTCTATTAATTTCATTGGAGGAAAATCTAATGGATCCTGATGCAACATTCCAATTCCATATTTAATTGCATCAGCAGGAGATGCGATTTTTACTGATTTATTGTCTAATAAAATTTCACCAGAATCAGGTTGATTGAACCCTGAGAGAATTTTCATTAAGGTGCTTTTACCAGCACCATTTTCACCTAAAATTCCAAAAATAGACCCGCTTTTAATAAAAAGGTTGATGTCTGCATTCGCATGCACAGGTCCAAAATGTTTATTGATATTTTTGAATTCTACGTTCATTTGACCTTTTCGACCTTAAAAAAGGGGAAGACGATTGGTCTTCCCCTTTTGGTAAACGAGGAATCTTATTCCGAACGACCTTCCATACCTTGTAACAATTGTGGGAGATACCAAATTTCGACAGGAGTTGCTTTTTGGCCGGCAGCCAGGAACTGAGTTCCATCCTGGTAATTCAGTGGACCAGTCCAAAGATCCAGTCCGCCAGCTAATTCTGCAATAAATTGTTCGAGTTCTGTTTTTTCTTCCGCTCCCATTGCAGGGCCGAATTTATACCCAACAGGTGAATTGTCAAGATCATTGATGTCCTTCCAATAGGGGGGATTCCATTCAAAGACAGATTTCCAGGTTCCATCCATTGCTGCTTTGATATGGCGAACATAAGTTGGCCCCCAGTTAAAGTAAGGAACACCTAAGCAGACATCAGGCGCTTCATCACAAGCTTCACTATAGTCGTAAGGAATAGCGAAAACTGTTTTGCCTTCCTCATGAGCTTTTCTGGCTTCAACCAATGCTTCGGTTGTATCGATACCGGAGATAATTACATCCGCTCCAGAGTTCACAAACTCAGCTGCTACTTGGGATGGATCTTCGGTAAAACCGGGAATATTAAACCAGAAACCAATCCATGTCACTCTGAATTTCAGATCAGCAGGATCTTTTTTGGCATAATTTTCCCAACAATAGCGAGCACCTAAGAATGCTGAAGAAGCCAAACGCCGTGTTTCTTCATTGATTAATGGTCCAAGATAACCTATTGAGCCAGTCTTCGTATTCAGGGCTGCATCACAGCCAGCAATCATTTTGCCATATTCCATTCCGCCCATGATATTGACGACATTGGGCAAAGCAATATAATTCTTTCCTTCAGCCCAGACAGTATCACCTGACCCTGGTATGACAAAAATATCAGGGTGATTCTTGGCAAATTCAATCGCATCGTCTTTCATATCATCAGAGGTAAAAGCAACTAATTTGGCACCTTGTTGCACCAACTCTTCCCCTAATTGGGCAGCTGTGGTCCCTGGTCGATCGGCTGTATTTACCTTATCGAGGTAAACCAGTCTGGTTCCGGGAACATGTTCTTCTACATATTTTCCTGCTTCATAATGTGCCTGGCTATAACCATGATCATTGTATGGGCCAACATAAAGCATTCCAAAAACAAATTCTTCTGCTGGTTTTTCTGGTTCAGCAGGGGCTGCCGGTTGTGCAGGTTCAGCAGGTGCTTCCGGAGCTGCAGGTGCAGCCGGTTTACACGCTGATAGCACCATGGCCATTACCATCAATAAACCAATTATCGTTAATGCAAACTTCTTGTTCATTTTTTCTCCTTCATTAAATTCTAACTTTTCACTGAGTTAACGACTTTGAAAAATTGATTGTGACAATCGCGAACTTAACCACCTCCTTTCGTAACAATTATAAAAAATGGAAATACTTGATGAAAATTTTTGATCCTAAAATGATTGGTGAAATCAAGTAAATTTGGGTTAGAGGTTAAAATGGGAAAATATTTGGTAATGTTCTTTGATATTATTGTAGATTGAAATTTGAAAAAAAACTAATAAAACCAGGAAACAGTCAGGAATCCCCATTTTAGTGGGAATCCCTGATTAAGCTTTAATTTATTCTTTAATGATCCAAGTGCCAGTCTCTCCTTTTAGAGCCCGACTGATATTTTCTGGATTGGTAATTAAGGCTTTTTTTCCACCATTTTCCAGGAATTGGATAATTGCTTCGATTTTCGGTAACATACTGCCTTTGGCAAACTGGCCATCTGCAGCGTACTGTTTTGCTTCAGCCAGAGTTAATTTTTCGAGCCATTTTTGGTCAGGTTTATTGAAATTGATAGCAACTTTTTCAACAGCTGTGCTAATTATGAATAAATCAGCTCCTATCATGGTCGCTAACAATGACGAACCAAAATCTTTGTCAATAACGGCTTCAACGCCTTCAACATCTCCGTTCGGTTCACGTATAACCGGAATACCACCACCACCAACACCAACAACGATAATGCCTGCACTAATTAAAGCTTTGATAGCATCTTTTTCAATAATGTCAATTGGTTTTGGAGAAGCAACCACTCTACGCCATCCACGGCCAGCATCTTCAACAACCACCCAGCCATCTTCTTTAGCACGTGTCTTGGCTTCTTCTTCACTCATAAAGGAGCCAATCGGTTTGGTTGGATTTTGGAAGGCTTTATCGTTTACATCCACCACGGTTTGGGTAACGACAGCAGCTACTTTTTTATCCATTTTTCGGTTTTTAAACTCATTGGTCAATGCCCTGGCGAACATGTAACCAATTGCTCCTTGAGAATCAGCTCCACAATAATCCAATGGCACTTCATGTAATTCTTTAGAAGAAATTTCAGATCTTCGCAGAATAAACCCAACCTGCGGGCCATTCCCATGGGTAACAACTACATTCCAACCCTGTGCAATCATATCTGCGATATGATGCATCGATTCAGCCCCCGCTTTATACTGATCTGGAATTGTGCGATGATTATTATCCTTAATTAATGAATTACCACCTACTGCGACAACTGCAACACCATTACTCATAAATCTACCTCCAATATTTTATTTATTGACCCATGGTTAAAGCGTATACAGCGCTACAGATATGCATTTTGTTTTCAGCTTCATCAAAGATAACAGAATTCGGACCGTCCATTACACCATCTGTTACTTCCACCCCTCGATCTGCCGGTAATGGGTGCATAAAGATAGCATCTTCTTTCGCCAAAGCCATTTTTCGTTCATCAGTAATCCAATGTTTATATTTTTGTATTATATCACCAGCTTCTTTTGCGTCGGTTGTTACCATCCATGGTCCCCAGGATTTTGGATAGATAACATCTGCATCTTTGAATGCAGCCTCCATATCATCAACAACTTCAAAACCGGCGCCAGATTTTCGAGCTTCCTCTTTTGCGCGTTCAATGGTTTCATCTGCAAGCTTAAATTCTGGTGGATGGGCTAATACCAGGTCGACACCAAATCGAGGGAACTGTAATGCCATGGAGTTCGGAATTGATAAAGGTTTTTGATAGGATTCTGCATAAGCCCAGGACATAACAACTTTCTTTCTTTTCAAGTTGCGACCTTTTTTCTCCATAATTGTCATTAAATCGGCCAGTATCTGAAATGGATGATAGTACTCACATTGCATGTTATACACCGGGCTCGGGGATGCTTCAGCGACCAGATTCATATATCGATTGCCAATACCCCAATCAACATGGCGAATGGCGATACCATCGTACATGCGACCCATAATCTGCCCAATTTCACGCTCTGTATCACCATGAGAAATCTGTGTCGTTCGGCTTTCAATAAACGCAGGGTGTCCTCCTAAATGAGCAAAAGCTGACTCGAAAGCAGAGCGTGTGCGGGTGCTGCTATAGAAGAATAGCAGGGCTAACGTTTTGTCGCGCAAATAAGGTGTAGGCTGTCGCATAGCTCTTTTCATCTTGAGATCCCAGGCGACATCCAGAATTGTATCAATCTCCTCCTTTGAAAAATCGAGATCGGTGATGAAATCCCTTCCTAACAAATTTGTTTGCATATATTTAAACCTCCAATTATAAATTTTCTATTTATTTTAAGAATTATCTTTTAAAGTTTAGGGAGCAGCATTGCCGGAAGCAAAGCATAGAATGCTGTGGAATGTACCATATCATCCAGAGAGACCGAGTCATTGATTGTATGGGCTGTTTCTTCATCGCCCGGCCCAAATCCGATGCTTGGGATACCTGCTTTTCCTGCCCAATAGATCCCATTGGTGCTGAAATTCCACTTTCCAGCTGGAGCATCCTTTAATCCAATCGCTCTTCTGGTTTCTAATCCAGCTTGTACCAAAGGATGTTCTTCTTCTATTGCCCAGGCTGGGAAGTACTTATCTACCGGGAAAACAAAACCCGTGTAAGATGGTTCGTCATAGAATAACTCTTCTACTTTTACGCGATCACGATAATCTTCCGGGATCAAAGCAGCCACCTGAGCAATCGCTTCTTCTTTCGACTCACCGAAGGTCATTCTTCGATCAATATAAATTACAGCTTCATTGGGAACCGCGTTAATACTGGGCGTTTGAACGATCATATCGCTGACTGTAATTTTCCCATGCCCCAGAAACTCGTGATCACCCAATTTGGGTTCTAAATCACGAATACCAGCAATAACAGGTAATAAGGCATAAATTGCGTTATCTCCTAGATGATTACTGGCAGCATGGGCACTGCGACCCTTAGCAGTAACTTTCATCTCGATGCGGCCTTTGTGCCCCCGATACACATTCATTTTGGTTGGTTCCCCAATCACAACAAAATCGGGTCGGATTTTTGGGTCTGCTTCTACAAACGAATTCGGAGCAATCCCATCACACCATTCTTCCATATTACCAAAAAAGTAAGCCGTCCAGCCTTCTAACAATCCCAATTTATGCGCGATAGACAAACCGTAAACCATACCTGGAGTACTATTTTTTTCATCGCAGGCACCACGCGCGTAGAAGATTCCATCTTCTATTTTTCCAATGAATGGATCATGGGTCCACTCGTCGGGATCACCGATTCCTACAGTATCGATATGCGAGTCGAAAACCATGATTTTCTTTCCTGATCCAATCTTTCCCATAATATTGCCCATTACATCAAAACGAACTTCGTCATAGCCTAATTTCTTCATCTCTTCTGCAATTCGTTCTCCAACTGGGCCAATTTTTGATTCCATACTGGGAATTGCTACAATTTCACGAAAGAATTTCACAATTTCGGGGCGTAATGTTTCTACATTGTTTAGTACTTTTTTTACTTGATCTTGATTAACCATTATTTCTCCATTTTTTTATTTTGTTTTTATTGATTCACCTACTCGCCTTACTACTTGAAAGCGAAAATAACCGGGCAAAAAGTAACTATATGAGTAATCGATAATTTTTCCTTCTGTTGAAAATAAGTGTGCTTTAAATAACAATAAAACATCTCCTCTTTGAATTTGTAAAAATCGGGCAATGTTAGAAGGAGCAGCTTCTGCTTGAATTACCGTTTTAGAAATAGAAAGATCAATCTTCTGGCTTTCGATTAATCGGTCCAAAACAGAACCTGTAAATCCTGCTTCAAGATCTTCCTTGGAAAAAATAGATGTAGGTAAAACATCCACTAGAAAGGCAACTGGCCGATTATTTGTATTGATCACTCGGGAAATTTTAATTAATGGTGTCCCGTTTTCAACATTTAAATTTTCAGCATAATAATCATTCGCACTGATTTGTTGGATATCTAAATCACCCATTTTTACATCTAAGCCGATTTTTTCTGCTAATGTTTCAATACTTTCAAGTATTTCAAGCCCCGTTTCAATCACCTGGATTGGCCCGACGACAAAAGTACCCACACCCTGGCGTCTGCGAATTAAACCTAAACCTTCGAATGACCTCATTGCTTCCCTTAAGGTTGCTCGGGAGACTCCTAAAATTTTTGCTAATTTTGGTTCAGATGGTAAACGGTCTCCATATTTGATGGTTGAAATTACTTCTGCTAAATCGTTTTGCAATTTTTGATAGGATGTTAAAGAATTCTTCTCAGTTGATTCTTGTGAATTCACCATTCAAGCGTGCTCCTTCTACGATTCAAGAATTACCGGAACAAATTTAAAACTACTAACATCTACCAGACCTTTGTCTGATAAACGCAGCTCTGGAATAACCACCAGACTCAGCAAACTTAACTGCATATTGGGGTTATTTAATTGACATCCACAGGTGGAAAAACCTTCTAAAACTGTTGCCGCCTTTTCCGAGACGATCTTTGCATTTTCATTGGACATTAACCCAGCAATTGGTAAATCTACTTCTCCAATTACTTTTCCATCCATCACAACCACTTGTCCCCCACCTAACTCTACTAACCGATTTACAGCCAGCACCATTTGTTCATCATCTGTTCCGGTGACAATCAACTGGTGAGCATCATGAGCTACTGTTGTCGCTATGGCACATTTTGTTGTAAAGCCAAACCCGGAGACAAACCCGATTTGTATCGTTCTTGAGGAGTGATGGCGTTCTAACACTGCCAGTTTCGCAATATCCTGGTTTGGATCAAGCTGGATATGCCCTTTTTTTACAGGCAGTTCTTTTATCAAGTGTTTTGTCGGCGCTTGATTCTCTAAAACACCTATCACATTCACCCTGATTTTTTCTTTACTTTCAGTTGATATTCGAAAAATATCAGACGAAATAGGTGTTTTTATTAAAACAGAATTTTTTACCCAATCAGGATAGGTAATTTCTGGAAATTCCACGATATTTTCCCCATCTTTTGCCACAACAATTCCCTTCGCAACCACTAAACTTGGATGGAATTCATGTAAATCTGGCACAAGAAGAATATCTGCATATCGGCCAACTGCGATTTGTCCAATTTCACTTTCCAGCCCAAAATAGGTGGCAGGATTGATCGTAGCTATTTGTATCGCCAACATTGGGTTAACTCCCAGCCCAATGGTATGGCGTACAACCCGATCCATGTGACCATCATAAACCAGGGTGGCTGAGTGGGAGTCGTCTGTGCACAAAATGAAATTTCTCGCTTCCAATCCATGCTCTGTGATAGCCTTGACCTGTTCTTCAACATCATGCCAGGCAGAGCCAAAACGCATCATCACTTTCATTCCCAATCTCGCCCGATAGATCGCATCAATCGCTCGTGTTCCTTCATGATCGTCCTGAGCTCCTCCGGCGACATAGCCGTAAAATGGTAACCCTAAATCCGGTGAAGCATAGTGACCACCAATAATTTTTCCGGCTTTCCGAGTGATTTCCATCTCCGCATGTAGTTTTTCATCATTATTGGCTACCCCTGGAAAATTCATCATTTCCCCCAAACCAATGATACCATCCCATTGCATTGCTTCATTTACATCTTCCGGCGTAATCGTTGCCCCAGTCGTCTCAAAACCGGGGGCGGAAGGAACACAGGATGGTACCTGAACAAACACATGGTTGGGCTGTAGCAAGGCTTCGTCCAACATTAACCGCACACCTTTTAAACCAAAAATATTGGCTATTTCGTGGGGATCCACCATCATGGCAGTTGTACCTCTAGGAAGGACTGCCCTAACGAATTCTGTGACGGTCAACATCCCGGATTCAATATGCATATGAGCATCGATTAAACCAGGGACTAAATATTGGTTTTTTGCTTGAATTACGGTCGTTCCTTGACCAATGCAATGATCGGCGTTCTCACCGATAAAAGCAATCCTCCTGTCAATAACAGCAATATCCGTATGGTCCAGAATTTCCCCGGTTTGCACACAAACCCACTTACCGTTTTTAATGACCATGGAAGCGGGTTTTCTGCCCATGGCAACGTCCACCAATAATCTTGCGTCCTTTTGTGTAAATAAAGTCATGTTAAACCCTTCTACTCAATTATTTATTAATCTCGCAGCGGCTTTGTTATGCTTTGTGATGATTTTATGTAAATCCATTTTAACGAATTGTTGGTCTTTGACCACAATTTTTCCATGAACAATATTAAAATCAACGTTGACCGGTTGGCAAAATAAAATTGCTGCTACCGGATCATGTAAAGCGCCGGCATATTCAAGCCGGTTTAAATTGATGGCGATTAAATCAGCACATTTCCCTACCTCAAGAGAACCGATATCTTTCCTGCCCAGAACGGCTGCCCCACCCAGAGTAGCCAATTCCAAAGATTTTCTTGCGGTCATTAATTGGCTTACATCTCCAGTAGATAGAGAAGCTCCCATCAGCCCTGCCCGTAATCTAGCCAATAATAATGCCTGGCGTGCTTCGGCGAGGAGATGTGAGCCATCATTGCTGGCAGAACCATCCACCCCCAGACCGACTTTTACCCCTGCCAGAAGATAATCCAAAATTGGGGCAGCACCAGATCCCAGACGCATGTTAGAACTGGGACAATGAGCCACACCACAACCTTCGTGGGCATATGTTTGAATTTCGTCTTGATTAATATGCACTGAATGAGCAAACCATACGTCTTCGCCCACCCAGTCCAAGGATTGCATGTACCCCAGAGGTCGATACCCAAATTTTTCCAGACAGAAAACTTCCTCATCCTGAGTCTCTGCCAAATGGGTATGCAAATGGACACCGTATTCGCGCGCCAAAATGGCAGATTGGTGCATTAACTCACCAGTTACACTAAACGGCGAACAAGGAGCTAAAACAATTTGAACCATCGAGCCGGGCTTGGCGTCGTGATATTGTTGGATAAGCCTTTGAGAATCCCGTAAAATATCATCTTCGCTGTCCACCACAGAATCAGGGGGCAAACCGCCTTTACTTTCACCTAAACTCATCGAGCCTCGAGAAGCATGTAACCGTAAGCCCATTTCTGCTGCCGCTTCGATCTCATCATCCAATCTTGAACCGTTTGGGAACAAATACAGATGGTCTGATGCAGTGGTACAACCAGACAACGCCAGTTCGGCCAATGCTGTTTGAGTAGATATCCGCACATCATCCGGTGTCATTCTGGCCCAAATAGGGTATAAGGTTTTTAACCAATGGAACAAATTGGCATCCTGAGCGGCGGGGATGGCTCTTGTCAGCGTTTGATAAAAATGATGGTGGGTGTTAATTAATCCTGGGAGAACGATGTGATCGCGTAAATCCAGGACCTCATCAGCCGTCTCAGGTAATTCTGAGGTTGGCCCTACCTGCTCAATAAAACCATTACGAGCAAAAAGGCCACCATCACGAATCTCGCGACGGTGGCCATCCATTGTCACCAGGTAACTGGCATTTTTAATTAATATCGTCTTATTTTCCATTTTCCGAATTCTCTATTCCCTATGGTAATTGTTAGACAACTATTATTAATGGGAGTTTAGCAAGAATCCAGTTAAAAGTCAATTGTCAGACAACATCAATTTTCTACTTTAAATCTGCCATTTCGGCTGCTTTTAATGTATTTTTCATCAACATGGCAATCGTCATCGGACCAACGCCACCGGGCACAGGTGTAATCACACCAGCGACTTCAGCCACTTCATCATAAGCCACATCACCAACCAGTCTATGGCCACGTTTTGCTGAGGTGTCATCTACGCGATTGATTCCTACATCAATCACTACTGCGCCTGGTTTGACCCAATCCTTTTTGACCATCTCAGCTCTTCCAACTGCTGCCACCAAAATATCAGCCTGACGGACAACTTCCGGTAAATCTTTGGTTCGTGAGTGGCAAATCGTCACAGTCGCATTTGCCCTAACTAATAATAAAGCAACCGGCATACCGACAATGTTTGAGCGCCCTAAAACAACCGCATTTTGTCCTTCAATTTTTGGAACTACCTGTTCAATCATATACATGACTCCGGCAGGTGTGCAGGGAATAAAGAGTGGGTCCCGCCCTTTCTGGGCTAAACGACCAATATTCAATGGGTGGAATCCATCTACATCTTTTTCGATACTGATCATGCTGAGAACACGTTCCTCATCCAGACCAGATGGCAATGGTAGTTGAACTAAAATTCCATGCACATTTGGATCTTCATTCAATTCTTTAACCAGGTCTTCAACTTCCTGTTGGGTCGCAGTTTCCGGTAAAACATGGCCGAATGAATTAATTCCAGCTTCCTGGCAAGCCTTATGTTTCGAACGAACGTAAACCTGTGAGGCAGGATTCTCACCAACCAAAACCGTTGCCAGTCCAGGAACCATTTTTCCTTCGGCGACTCTTTTTTCTACCTGTTCTTTTACTTCAAGACGTACACTTTCTGCGATTGATTTTCCATCTAAAATAGATGCACTCATTTAAATAACCTCCTAAAGATCATTGTATTTGCTTCAATAAATTATACCTATTTCTTTTAATAAAAAAAATAGGATGAATGGCATGGTTTTATCTTCGCCCATTTTCGATTATTCACAGCAAGGAACCGGGGATGCATTGGGATGATGTTCTCTTAAATAATCTCCTAAGAATTTACCTGTGAAAGAATTTTCGATTTCACAAACTTCTTCCGGCGTACCACTCGCGATTAAATAACCGCCCCGTTCCCCGCCTTCAGGTCCTAAATCAATGATGTAATCAGCAATTTTTATGATATCCAAATTATGCTCAATAATCAGAACAGTATTTCCACCATCAACTAATTTCTGTAAAACTTCAATCAACTTATGAACATCGGCTGCATGCAAACCAACCGATGGTTCATCTAAAACATACAGGGTTTTTCCAGTTGATCTTCTGGACAACTCTTTGGATAACTTCACCCGTTGAGCTTCACCACCTGAAAGCGTAGGAGCTGGTTGTCCAATTTTTACATAACCCAGCCCAACATCCATTAATGTTCTGAGTTTTTCCATAATCGCTGGAAAAGCCGCAAATAACTCCAGGCCAGATTCAACAGTCATATCCAAAACATCCGCAATACTTTTCCCCTTAAATTTTACCTGTAATGTCTCGCGGTTAAACCGTTGACCGTGGCATACGTCACAAGGAACATAAACATCCGGTAAAAACTGCATTTCTATCCGCAATTCTCCCTGCCCTTGACAAGCTTCACAGCGACCACCATGAACGTTAAACGAGAACCTGCCGACCTTGTAACCGCGCATTTTACTTTCAGGTAATTCAGCAAACAGTTTTCGAATCTCATCAAAAACACTTGTATAAGTTCCCGGGTTTGATCTGGGGGTTCTTCCAATCGGGCTTTGATCAATATTGATGATTTTATCGATATTTTCAATTCCATCAATCTGGTCATATGTCCCGGGATAGGTTCTTGAACCCATTATTTTCTTTGCGAGGGCGTTATAAAGAATATCTACCATCAAAGTTGACTTGCCTGAACCAGATACTCCGGTAATACATACCAATTTACCCAGAGGAATCGTTACATCGATATTCTTTAAATTATTCTCACGGGCCCCGTGAATTGTGAGCTTTTGTTCATTCCCCTTTCGGCGAAATTTAGGCAATGGAACCTGCTTCTTACCCGATAAATAAGCGCCTGTTAACGACTTTTTGGATTTCAAAATATCTTTTATTTTTCCTTCAGCAACGACTTCGCCGCCATGTTCACCTGCTCCCGGTCCTAAATCTACGATCCAATCAGCTGTTCTTATTGTTTCATCGTCATGCTCAACGACCAAAACCGTGTTCCCTAAATCTCGTAAGTTCTCTAAGGTATTTAATAAACGGGAATTATCTCTGGGATGAAGGCCAATCGATGGTTCATCCAGCACATAAAGGACACCCATTAATCGCGACCCAATTTGTGTTGCTAGCCGAATTCGTTGCGCCTCTCCTCCGGAAAGTGAAGCTGCTGATCTTCCCAATGTCAGATAATCCAGACCAACATCAACCAGGAAACCTAAACGAGACTGGATTTCCTTCAGAATTCGAGAGGCGATAATCTGATCTTTATTGGATAAAGGAGAGGTACTTGAAGCAAGATAATTAACCCATTCCAGGAGTTTAAGGACATGCCATTCCGTTATTTCTAAGATATTTTTATCATCCACAGTAATAGCGAGGACTTCTTTCCTTAATCGCGCACCTTTACAGGTTGGGCAAGGACGGTCACTCATCCAGCTCGAAATTCTTTCACGTATATATTCTGAATTCGTTTCTTTATATCTTCTTTGTAAGTTATTAATCACCCCTTCAAAAGTGGATTGATAGCTGACAGAGCGATCATTTTTTCCAACTAAATTAATCGTAAAAATATCATTTTTCGTTCCGTAAAGAACCAGATCTAATTGTTCAGGAGTGTAAGTTTTTACTGGTACATCCAGGCGAATATGGTATGCGTCCGCCATCGATTTCATCATTGCCCAGTAATAACCTCCCTGTTCCTTTGGCCTGGACCATTCCAGAGCAACAATTGCGCCTTGCTCAATTGACAAATCGGTATTCGGAATCAAGAGATTGGGATCAATCTCCATCTTCGTCCCTAATCCCTGACAGTCCGGACAAGCGCCATGCGGAGTATTGAATGAAAAAGTTCGCGGTTCAATCTCAGGCAAAGTGCTGCCATGTTCCGGACAAGCCAGATGTTCAGAGTAATAATAATCTTCATACGGCTCTTGGGTAACGTTTTGAACGGTAATGTGTCCTTCTCCAACTTTTAATGCCGTCTCCACCGAATCGGTTAACCTGGTAACAGCGGATTGTTGATCTGCTTCATTTTCATAACCGCCAATGACAAACCGATCAACCACAGCTTCGATCGTATGGATTTTATATCGATCCATTTTAATGTCTTCATCCAGGTTGTAAACTGTTCCATCTACCCGCACACGAGCAAACCCTGCTTTGCGAATTTCATCCAAAACTGCCTGATAAGTACCTTTTCGACCACGAACGATTGGTGCAAGGATAATTAACCGGGAACCGTCTGGCAAACGAAAGATTGCATCTACAATTTCCTGGGCACTTTGCCGGCTTACCACTCGCCCGCAAACGGGGCAATGAGGAATTCCTACCCGGGCAAAGAGAAGGCGTAAATAATCATAAGTTTCAGTAACAGTTCCAACTGTGGAGCGCGGGTTGCGAGAGGTCGCTTTTTGATCGATCGAAACCGCCGGCGATAGGCCCTCAATTGCGTCCACATCCGGTTTCTCCATTTGTCCCAGAAACTGACGTGCATAAGCGGAAAGAGATTCCACGTAACGCCGCTGACCCTCAGCAAAAATCGTATCAAAAGCGAGTGAACTTTTTCCAGAACCAGATAAACCCGTGATAACGACTAATTTATCCCGAGGAATTTCTACTGTAATATTTTTTAAATTGTGCTCACGAGCACCAACTACACGGATTGAATCCATAATAACCTTACCTAATCTAAAATTGCTATTATTATAGCACAAATGTTTCATTAATTCATGGTGGCGAACCAATAGATAATTATATCAATCAATCAGCTTGAAAAACCTGCCTGTCAAACCCTTAATATCCCAAAAATTGATAAATGGGATAAAACTATGGTGAATGATTCGCTTGTATAATCAAACTATTCGATCATCAAAGGAAGGTCTTTATGGAAGCAAAAGAACATAAAAAAGCAATTAATTCCTGGGCAATGTATGACTGGGCAAATTCAACCTTTGCAACCACAATAGCCGCTGCAGTGTTACCTGTCTATTATTCAACCGTTGCCTCTGCTAATTTAAAACCGCACGAGGCTACTTCTAACTGGGCTTTCACCACCACCATAGCATTAATTTTAGTAGCCTTAATGGGACCAATTCTAGGTGCGATGGCTGATTTTACTGGATCGAAAAAAAGATTCATGACTATTTTCGTCATCATCGGCGTAGCCGGTACTGCTCTGCTCTACCTGGTCAAGAGTGGTGATTGGTTTTTAGCTTCGGTTTTTTATATTATCGGATCGATAGGTTTTTCTGGTGCAAATGTATTTTATGATTCCTTGCTTCCACATGTGGCAAACGAAGATGAAATTGACCAAGTATCTTCTCGTGGCTATGCTATGGGATATGCTGGTGGGGGTATTCTACTGGCTATTAATCTGGCAATGATTATGCTTTCACCCGATAATTTGACAGAATTTATGACACGTCTCTCTTTCATTACTGTTTCGGTCTGGTGGTTCCTGTTCACAATTCCTTTCTGGAAAAATGTAAAAGAACCCCCACGCCGAATTTTGGAATCAGAAAAAGGGTTCAATCCGGTTAAAGCCAGCTTTTCTCGCCTGTCTGGTACCTTCAAGGAGATCAAGAAGTATAAAGAGCTTTCAAAATTTATCGTAGCTTTCTGGTTATACAATAACGGCATTGGCACAATTATCTTTATGGCTACCATTTACGGTACCGAGTTGGGCTTTTCATCCACTACCACCATTGGAACGCTGTTGATGGTTCAATTTGTGGCCATTCCGTTTGCTTTTCTTTTTGGTTGGATGGCAAAGAAAATTGGCACCAAACCATCAATTTTAATCAGTTTGCTGGTTTACACGCTCATCGCTATTGGCGGATATTTCCTCTATAAAGAAATTCATTTCTGGTTGCTGGGTTTTGCAGTTGCAACCGTGCAAGGCGGAAGCCAGGCGCTCAGTCGGTCTTTATGCGGGCGCATGATGCCAAAATCCAAATCGGCAGAATTTTTTAGCTTTTTCAGCATAAGTGAGAAAATCGCAGGGACTGTCGGCCCATTATTATTCGGAATTGTCAGCCGGATGATGGGTGGCAGCCGATTAAGTATTGTTTCCTTAATTGTCTTCTTCTCGTTAGGCGCATTTTTACTCTGGAGAGTAAAAGAACAAGAAGGCATTGCTGTTGCTGAAGCCGAAGAAAATATATTAATTAGTAACAATATCGCCTAACAGCAAATTTTTCTGTTGGGAAGCAAATGGAATAAATTTAAATTACTTCGTACAATTCAACCAGAACACCGGATGTGCTCTTAGGATGAATAAAAGCCATCTTTCTTCCCGGGAGTTCTAGGGCGACTTCATTAATCAGGCGTACTCCCTTTGCTTTAAGTTGCATCAGCATTTCATCAATGTGATCTACTTCCAGGCAGAGGTGATGCATTCCACCGCCTTTTTCATCTATGAATTTGGCAACACCTGTATCAGGGTTGGTTGGACGCACCAGTTCGATTTCACTATCTCCTACCGGTATAAAAACAACTTCCGCTTTTTGACTGGGTACGTCCTCGATATGATCAACAGCCAATCCTAATGCATCGCGCCAAAAGGCTAAGGATTCTTCGACATCTTTTACCGCTATTGCTATGTGGTTAATTTTTTTAATCTTTGCCATTTTTATCCTTTCTATATCCAATTAGGTGGTTGATACTCTCCCCAGGTTTTCCTTAATACCCCACAGATTTCTCCCAATGTAAGATCATTCTCGACACATTCAATTATCAAAGGCATCAAATTCGCCTCGCTGAGCGATTCATTTTCAAGGCGAGTTAACAATTCACTAACTTTATTAGCATTCCGCGATTCCTTGATCCGCTTGATTTTTTCGATTTGACTCTGCTCAATAGCAGGATCCACTGTTAAACGTTCCAGATCAACTTTTTCAGCGCTTTCGAATGCATTTAAACCAACAATCAGGTTTTCTTTTTTCTCAACCGCTTTCTGATATTGATAGGCAGCTTCTTGAATTTCATTTTGTAAATAACCCATTTCAATAGCTCTTAGAGCACCCCCAAGATCATCGATGCGTTGAATGTAACTCATCGCTTGTGCTTCAATTTCGTTGGTCAATTGTTCAATCAGGTACGAACCCGCCAGAGGATCAATCGAATCGGCTACTCCGGATTCATATCCAATAATTTGTTGTGTCCGCAAGGCGACCCGCACGGATTTCTCAGTTGGCAACCACAAAGCTTCATCCATACTGTTCGTATGCAATGATTGAGTTCCTCCAATAACCGCTGCCAGCGCTTGAATGGCAACGCGAACCACATTATTCTCCGGTTGTTGAGCAGTTAAGGTTGACCCACCTGTTTGCGTATGGAAACGTAACATCCAGGAACGGGGGTCTTCTGCATTAAATCTGTTTTTCATTATTTTTGCCCACATCCGTCGAGCTGCCCTGAATTTGGCAACCTCTTCCAAAAAATTCGTATGTGCGGCAAAAAAGAAGGATAATTGCTGTGAAAATTCATCAACTGCCAAACCAGCGTTTATGGCAGCTTCAACATAAGCGATAGCATTTGCCAAAGTGAACGCCACTTCCTGAACAGCGGTTGATCCAGCTTCCCGGATATGATAACCTGAAATACTGATTGTATTCCAACGCGGAATATATTCTTTACAATATTTGAAAATGTCGGTAATCAAACGCATGGATGGTTGCGGCGGAAAAATGTATGTTCCCCGGGCCACAAATTCTTTCAAAATATCATTCTGAATTGTCCCCCTTAATCGGTTAACCTCAATCCCTTGTTTTTTTGCAACGCCGATATACATCGCCAGCAGGATGGAAGCCGGCGCATTTATGGTCATGCTCGTCGATACCCGATCAAGCGGAATATCTTTAAACAAAGCCTCCATATCATGGATGGATGATATCGATACACCCACTTTACCAACTTCTCCTGAAGCAATAGAATCATCCGCGTCGTAACCAATTTGAGTAGGTAAATCAAATGCGACCGATAACCCAGTCTGTCCATGATCTAAAAGATAGCGATATCTTTCATTCGATTTTTCTGCGGTTGCAAAACCAGCATATTGCCTCATCGTCCACAATCTGCCACGATACATAGTAGGTTGAACCCCCCGGGTGAAAGGGAATTCTCCTGGAAAACCCAACTGTTCCATGTAATCCCCTTCTTCCGGTAACGCAACATTCGGGATAACAATTTTTGAAGTCGTTAAAAATTCTTTTTTTCTTTCAGGATACTTGTTTGTAATTGGGAAGAGAACATTCTCCTCCCACATTTTTTTTCTTCTCTTCAAATCCATAAAGGCCTCTATCTACTATTATTGGTGTAAAATCAGTATACTTGAAGTGTACTTGAATGTTTAGTGTTTTTATCTTCAAAATTTCGATTTAATTTCTTGATTAGAGGATATCATTGATGACCCATTTTTTACAAATTTGCATCCTTTTAGCTATTTTATTACTGTCTGCAAAACTTTTTGGATATATCAGCACGAGGTTCGGACAACCTTCAGTATTAGGCGAGTTAATTGTCGGAATTATTTTAGGTCCTTCTTTGCTTAATATTCTTAATTTACCATTTCTCACATACAACGAATTGCCTGACTTCGTTGCCACCCTGGCTGAGTTAGGGGTCTTATTTCTCATGTTTATTGCCGGACTTGAATTAAGTCTTTCTGATTTAGCACAAAATAAATCTGCATCTATGTATGGTGGTACTTTGGGTGTTGTTGTGCCGGTGGCTTTAGGATTTTTTGTTGGGGAATTGTTCGGAATGGACGCGAATCACTCCATTTTCTTGGGACTAACTCTGGGCGCAACCAGTGTCAGCATTAGTGCGCAAACGTTAATTGAATTGAAAGTTCTCCGCAGTCGGGTCGGATTCGGACTTCTAGGCGCTGCCGTTTTTGATGACATCCTGGTTATTTTATTGTTATCTGGTTTTATTGCCTTGTATTCAGGTGGTTCTATTTTGGAAATCCTAATCGTTTTAGTGAAAATGATAGCCTTTTTAGCTTTATCACTTGCCTTTGGTTACTGGTTGTTACCAAAAATCAGCAAGAAAATTAAAACTTTACCGATTGCCCAGGGTGTACTTACTATGGCAATTATCATCCTTTTAGTTTACGGAGTAGCAGCAGAACTACTTGGAGGTATGGCTGCCATTACGGGATCGTTCATTGCTGGGTTGATGTTTTCCAGAACCAAAGAAAAAGGAGAAATTGAGAAAGGGTTACATTCACTATCCTATAGCCTTTTTGTTCCAATTTTCTTTGTTAATATCGGTTTGAATGTGGATATCCGTGGAATGGATCCTTCCGTTCTTTGGATATTATTAGCCATTTCATTTATTGCGATTATTGGAAAAATTATCGGCGCTGGCTTAGGAGCCAGGCTGGGTAAGTTTTCCTGGTTGGAATCTCTACAACTGGGCATCGGTATGATCAGCCGCGGTGAAGTTGGGTTAATTGTTGCCACAATTGGATTATCCGAAAACCTGTTAAACCCTGACTTATATTCAGTAATTGTTGGAATGGTAATTATAACCACGCTCGTCACGCCGCCTTTGTTACGCGCATCATTTGCCTCTTCCACAAAAACTCAGAAGTCACGAATTGCATAAGGAGTAAATAATGTATCTTGTCTTATTTGTAATCCATGATATTTCAAAATTAAAAGAATTACTCCATGCCTGGGAAGATGCTGGAGTAACTGGAGCTACCGTTCTTTTCAGTACCGGCCTGGGACGTATTCGCCAGAGTCTGGGTTTGATGGAAGATTTTCCGATTTTCCCATCCATATCGGAAATTATGGATCAGTTAGACGATATGGATTTTAATCGCACAATCTTTTCAGTAGTCGATTCAGACGAAACTGTTAAAAAGATTCTTGAAAATACACAGAAAATTGTCGGTGAACTAAGTCAGCCAAACACCGGAATTTTTATTGTTTTACCGGTCGCCCAGGTTTACGGTTTGCGTAGAGACAATTCATAAAGATAGCCTTTCATCTATCAATGCGTATTTTTATCAATTGACACGAATTCATGGGTCTGTTAGAATTCTGTCGCCTCAAGCGTTGTACCCTTCGCTTGAAATCTAAATTCGAAAGGGCTCGAAAAATGAAAGTATTATTATTAAAAGATGTTTATAAATTAGGACGTGCGGGGGATGTAAAAAAGGTAGCTGCCGGTTATGGTCGTAACTATTTAATCCCTATGGGCTTTGCGATCCTGGCTACTCCTGGAGCAATGAAACAAGTTGATGTAATTCGCAAACGTGCAGAAGAACGCCGGGTGGTTATGAATAATGAGTTAAGCGGTGTTGCTGGTCTTTTGGAAAAACTGACAATCAGTTTCCCCAGCAAAGCAGGCGAGACTGGTAAGCTTTACGGATCCATCACCCACAACATGATAGCTGATGAAATCAACAAGAAATTAGGTACCACCATCGATCGCCGTCAAATTGAAGTTCAACCAATCCGTAACCTGGGCGAACACACTGCGCGCATTCGCTTAACGGTCGACTTAGTACCTGCTGTGAAAATCATTGTTCACCGTGAAGGCGAAACTTTCGTCGTTGAAGAAGCAGTCGCAGAAGTTAGCGAGAGTGTTTTTGAAAGCCAGCCTGAAGAAGAATAAATAAAAATAGCATATTCAATAATCGACCGGCATTCGTCTTCCCCCTTGTTGACATGCCGGTCGTTTGTTAAACTAGGATTATGACAATCACTCTGGGTGAGTATCTTCGAAAGTCACGAGAAGAAAAAGGATTAAATCTCGCGGAAGCAGCATACCAAACAAAAATTCGTGAGAATTATCTATACGCATTAGAAAATGACCAACCTGAAAATCTGCCCTCTAAAGTCCATGGGAGAGGGTATCTAAGGCTTTATGCGCAATTTTTAGATCTGGATGAAAATCTTTTACTATTGGCATTTGACCATCCAGAAAAGCTAGTCATCCTGGAAGAAATTTTCCCTATTGAAATCAAAATAAATGATCAAACCGAATCAGATGTCTCAAATGATCAAAAAATTGCTGATGTCTCCACGGATCAGGATCTTTTCTCGCAAAGCGATGAGAAAATTATTCACGGATCCGCAGAAAAAGAAGTTGAATTCCTAGAAGAACCAGAAAGGCCACAAACCCTTTCTCAAAAAATATTTACTGAAATCGGCAATAAATTACGTAAGCAAAGAGAGCTTTTAAACTTTACCAAGGAAGAAATCGAACAATTTACCAGTATCCGACCCCATTATTTAGAAGCGCTTGAAAAAGGAGATTTCGAAAAATTGCCTTCCATTCCTCAAGCCAGAGGGATGTTGAATAACTATGCTACTTTTTTGAATTTAGATATTGACCAGATCATGATCGAATTTGCCGATGGACTACAAACCCGTCGAAATGAAAGCTATGCTCCTCATAAAATTGGGTCGGAAAATCAGTTGGCTTATCAAGCCCCACAAATAAAAAAAGCAGGTTGGTTTAAATTTATAACAGCCGATCTCCTGTTAACTTCAGGGTTGATCATAGCATTATTCCTTTTTATCCTTTGGGGAGCGGCGAATATTAGTGGCTTCCAAAATAAAAAAGCTAAGACTGCTAATGAAGCGCCTTCTATTTCAGATGTTTTATTGGAGAACACCCCTGTTTCAGAGGAAATCGTTAATGTTCCGGATGTAATGAGTACAGCGACAATACCTGTCTCCGCTGTGCAAGAAATTGAAAATGAGGAAGGAGATTTAATATCTGAAGAGACATCCCAAGTATCAGGATTGCCGGTACAGGTGTATATTATTGCTCGTCAAAGAGCTTATTTAAAAGTTGATGTAGATGGAAAAACAGTATTTGTTGGTAGAACAATTCCAGGGAATGCTTATGATTTTTCTGGTTCCTCGACAGTAGAAATACTTACAGGAAATGCTGCCGCACTGGAAATTTACTATAATCTGGTGCCGGTCGGCGTTATTGGGGATCTGGGAGAAGTGAAATCACTCGTTTTCTCAACCTCAATGGGGTTAATCACCCCCACTCCAGGCCCAACTCAGACAGCCTTACCTACCCAACAACCGAGCCCCACTTCCACGCCCTCAGTTACGCCAACTTTGATACCCCCCACCCCAACGCCTTCAGTAACGCCATTGATCCCATGAAATCTATAAAAAAAGACTCTTTTTATCTCTTATCTTTAGGTTGTTCAAAAAACCTGGTAGATTCCCAATCCATATCCCAGTTATTATCTCAGGATGGTTTTGATGAACTGGAAAAACCTGAACAAGCTGAAATCTTAATCGTAAACACCTGTGGATTCATAAAGCCTGCCAGCGATGAATCCTATTCTGAATTACGTAAACTGGCGAAAAAGAAAAAGAAAGGCCAGATATTAATTGCGGCAGGATGCCTCTCTCAGAGATACAGAGAAAAGGTAGCAGAACAAGTGCCTGGTTTGAATGGTATCCTCGGAACACGCCGGTGGATGGATATCCTTGAATTAATTAAGGAGATCCGCAAAGAGCCAAATAAAGCACGCTATCACCTCCCCGACGCAACAACGATAGGTACAGATGAGCATGGTGTTTTACGCTCAGCGATTCAAGGAAGTAATGCCTATCTAAAAATTGCTGACGGTTGTCGCAGAGCTTGCGCATATTGTGCCATCCCATTAATCAAAGGTACGCAAGTAAGCCGTCCGATCCAAACAATTGTTCAGGAAGCCCAACAATTAGCTAGCTTAGGAGTTAAAGAAATCATCTTGATTGCTCAGGACACCACCGATTATGGCTCTGATCTGGAAATAAAAAATGGATTGGCTAAGTTACTGGAAGAATTGACAGACAATGTGCCGCAAATTCAATGGATCCGGATTCTGTATGCGTATCCTGGGGTTGTTACCGACCAATTAATTGAGGTAATGAAAACCAGGCAGCAAATTCTTCCTTATCTGGATATCCCTTTACAACATGCTGATCCGAAGATTCTGAAAAGCATGCGGCGCCCGTTCAACATGCAGCAGGTGAGAGAAACTATTCGAAAATTGCGCGAAGCCATGCCCGAAATAGCGATCCGAACGACATTTATCGTTGGTTTTCCCGGGGAAACAGAAGCAGAATTTCAAACATTGCTTAACTTTATCCAGGAAATTAAGTTTGATCATATTGGCGTCTTTACCTATTTTCAGGAAAAAGGCACTTTTGCAGAAAAATTTGGGGACCCGGTTGATGAAGAAACAAAACACGAGCGTTTAGAACGATTGATGACTCTGCAGCAGGATTTATCATTACAGAAGAACCAGCGCTGGGTCGGGAAGAAATTGCCGGTCCTGATAGAGGGTTATAACGAAGGCATTTCAATCGGGCGTTCATATCGGGATGCACCCGAAATAGATGGGTTGGTCTTTATCGAAGGAAAACTCCCAATTGGTGAAATCATCGAAGTTAAAATTACCGATGCACTCGTCCATGATTTAATTGCCAAGCCAATATAACCGTTGTAAACCTTCGTATGCATTTTTGGAAAAACAGGTTAACAACATTAAAAAGAAGAACGAGCCCAGGCTGTAAAAACAATCACAAAAAACGCCAGGATTAAATTTGTCCAGATCATAATTTTTTCCTTTTGGCGCAATTGATTAAGCTCCTCTAAATTTATTTCTTTTCCTAGTTTTCGCTTTAAGGTTACTCTTTTTAAACCTGGCAAGATAAACCAGGATAAATAACCCATTGCTGTAATCATAAACAGGATAAAAATATGTTTTAATAGGATGGCGATCGCCCATTGATTGTCTATTGCCAGAAATCCCTGATAAGCCGGATGCTCACTCATCTGAAACATACCGGTCCCTATTAAGATGAAAAGGCTTAACCAACCTATTGGGTATTGGTATTTTTGTAAGAGATTAAGAATTCTTTCTCTTTCATCTAAATTCGAGGTTTGCTGAATGAAGGGTAAAACCAAAAATGCAACTGTGGCCAATCCTCCTAGCCAGATTACTGTTGCCAGCAAATGGAGCCAGTAAGAGAAGGAAAGAGCCCAGATTGGGATTGACTGAGACATTGTTATGGCGCTGGCGTGCTACCCGAATCCGAATCACCGCCGCCATCCGGGGTTGGCTCCGGTGTATCCGTTGGGCCGCCAGGTGTTGTACTGAGAGTTGGGGTTGGAGAAGGTGTGTTGATAACTTCAGGCGCTTCGGTTTCTTTGGATTTTTCGCAAGCCTCATAAATTGCCGTAGCTTTTGGGCTAAATTTCTCATCCACAAAAAATGCGAAAGCCATGTCATACTTTTCTTTAGCCAGACAAAAATCTTCCTTTAATGCCAGATCATCTCCCCAGTTCAACAAACCAAGCCGGTAGCGTTCCTGAGCGGTCATACCCGAACTATCATGCAGATTCGGAAAAGCTGGGTAGAGCTGAGCAAAAATGGATACCACTTGTGACCAATCTAAGCCCCAATAGCTGGCGCCATTCAGGTAATAACGTGCCCAAACACGGTAACTATCGGCCTCATTATCCAAAGGGGCAAATCTTTCACTTAATGCCAGATCATACATCCCAGGTTCAAGGCTGCCCTCCTGGAGAATTCGGTACACCCCACGATTCCGCAGAGAAATGTAATACATTCCATCTACCTGCACTGGTTGGAAATTCAGATTTTTGTCCCGTAAAAGATCCAGGGTTAGTATGGCATTATTCCAATCTTTCGCCAGAACATATTGCCATGCCTGGTTGAATAATTCTTCCTCGCCTCGAAAATCCGGGGTTGGAGTAAGCGTCGGTAAGGGTATCGGCGTAGGCGTATTTACAATTGACATGGCGACTAATACTTCAGTTAGTTTTTCTTGTGCCCCTGGGAAATCTGGTCGCAGTTTGATCACATATTCAAACCGTTTTTTAGCATTATCATAGCGCCCCTCTTCCAACTCACGCACGCCTAGATGAAATTGAGTAGTTGCGGCGTCGATAACCACCTTGTCTTTTTCGGCCGATCTTAGTTTCTGGCCTTCTTGAGAACCAAAATACCAGCCAGAACCGCCCCCAATTAGCAAAATTAATAACCCAATCAAAACGAAAGGATATCTTTTAGGTTTATTCTTTTTTTTATTCTTTTTTACTTGTTTTTCTAAATTATCCATGGCGGTTATTATACTCTACCCCAAAGCGACATCCAGAATCATCATGACTACAAACCCAACCAGCAAACCAATTGTTGCCAGATCACTATTCTCAGAAGCCTGAGATTCCGGGATCAATTCCTCTACCACAACAAATATCATTGCACCCGCAGCAAAGGCAAGAGCATAGGGCAGCATTGGGCGCATTTTCAAAACAGCCAGTGCACCGATAACGCCAGCGATTGGTTCCACTATCCCGGAAGCCTGTCCATATAAAAAACTCTTAATTCTTGACATGCCTTCTCTTCTCAAAGGAGCCGAGACTGCCAGACCTTCCGGAATATTTTGCAAGCCAATTCCAATTGCCAAAGCAACTGCACCTGGTAACAGAGATTGATCCATCCCGGCTGCAATCGCTCCAAAAGCAACCCCTACTGCCAATCCCTCCGGAATATTGTGGAGTGTGATAGCCAGCACCAAGAGGATACTTCTGCGCCAGGAAGTTTTTACCCCTTCTGCATCTTCAATTGGTAACCCCAGGTGTAAGTGTGGAAGCAATTTGTCCACTCCAAATAAAAAGGCTCCACCTACCAAAAAACCAACTGCAGCCGGTACCCAACCAATTTGTCCATCATTAATCGCCATTTCAATTGAAGGAGCTAATAACGACCAAAAACTGGCAGCAATCATCACACCGGCTGCAAATCCCAACATAATATCCAGAAGCTTCCGGTTTACTGTTTTGGACAGAAAAACGCCCAAAGCCCCCAAAGCAGTCATTAACCAAGTAAACAGAGTGGCTATCAAAGCCTGCAAAATCGGATTTAAAGAGTAAAAATAATTCATAGTTATTCCAGGTTGATTTATTTAGTTTGACGATACCTTTTCCAGTTACTATAATAAAAATAAATTCAAAGCTATGCAGGTAAAAATTGTGAATCTCCGCAATATTGAGTGGCTAAACCAATTACAAATAATGGGATATCGTATCACAAATCCTATGAAAGTTATTGTTGAAATTTTAGCAAATAGCGATCATTTGCTCAACCCTATGGAAGTCTTTTTAGAGGCAAAAAATATCAACCCTAAGATAGGTCTGGTAACTGTTTATCGCACCATGGAAAAATTAGAACAATCCGGGCTGATTGATCGGGTTCACATGCCAGATGGCTGTCAATCGTTTTTTCAGTCCGGAAATGGGCATCAGCATTTATTAATCTGCAGTAATTGTGGAAAAGCTGAATACTTTGAAGGGGAAAATTTAAACCGGTTCTTCCAGGAAATCGGCCTCCGGTTTGGTTATAGCGTAAATGACCATTGGCTACAATTATTCGGCCTTTGTGCTGCCTGCCGTGAAGTAGAAACCAATTAAATAGGAACAAGAACTCAAATGGCAAATCAACCTTTTGGAAAACTTTATATCGTGGCGATACCAATCGGAAATTGGGATGATATTACCATTCGAGCACTTAACACCATAAAAAACGCAGAAATCCTGGTTTGCGAAGAATTTCGAACAGGGAGTACATTTCTAAAGAAATTTGGTATTTCCAACAAAGAAATGATCACACTAAATGAACATAATGAAAAAGAACAAACTGGTGTAATTGTCCAGAAACTTATGCAGGGATCAAATGTAGCATTAATTTCTGATTGTGGTACGCCGGTTTTTGCAGATCCCGGACATTGGTTGATTAATCAGGCAACCCAATTTGGAATTGACATTGTTCCTGTACCAGGTGCATCTTCTTTAATGTCGATTCTCTCGGTATTAGACTTTAAACTTGAGAAGTTTTATTTTGCTGGTTTCTTATCACGGGAAAAAGAGGAAAGAAAAAAAGAACTTAACGCTTTAAGACAGCTCAATATCCCCATTGTTTTAATGGACACCCCCTATCGATTAATGAAATTGGTAGATGAAGTTGCTTCTACATTTGGAAAAAATCGAAAGGTCACACTGGGGCTGAATATCACAACGGCGAATGAAAAGTTCTTACGTGGCAATGTATCGGAAATTCAAAAACAACTATCCGAAAAAAAAGCCGAATTTGTTTTGGTTATCCATCCTAAATAAAAAAACCACCTTTTCAGATGGTTTTCTGGTGCCCCCAGGGAGATTCGAACTCCCGTTTTAGCCTTGAAAGGGCTGCGTCCTGGTCCCCTAGACGATGGGGGCATTGAATGAACGAGATTTTATCAGATGGGACTTTGTTGGTCAAGGGAAAGCCCGAAAATTCATTGGGTTAAAAATATGAAACCAAATAAATTTTATTTAAACAATGTTTCATTTGGCTTATATTCTTTTATGCAATCTGGGGTGTCATTAAAAGGTGAATTAACCGCTTTACCAACCATATAAGCCCCCATTTTCTCGGCTGAATAAGGTTGCATCATTTTTATTAATGCTTCTACCGGTCTGTTTTCCAACCACGCAAACATCTGGTTTTTATCAAAAATAACCGGCATCCGATCATGCACTGGCTTAAGAATATCATTTGCTTCACAGGTGATAATGGCAGTGCTCCATAATTCACTCCCATCTGGAGACTGCCAGATTTCCCAAATACCAGCCAGGGCAAACGGTTGATTATTTTCTAAAAAGAAATAGTAGGGTTGCGAGGAAGCACCTTTCATGGCCGGACGTTTCCACTCGTAAAAGCCATCCGCCAGAATCAAACATCTCCGCCGGGCAAAAGCATTGCGAAAAGATGGCTTTTCTGTGATGGTTTCGGAACGAGCATTAATTAATCGGTTCCCGATTTCAATATCTTTTGCCCAGCCAGGGACCAATCCCCACCGTAGAAATTCAATTTTTTTGGATTGCGAGTCAAGGATCGCTGCTATAGGTTGTGTAGGTGCAATATTGTACCTGGGTTGCCAGTCCAAATTTGATTGAGGTAACCCCAATGCCAGTTGTAATTCTTTGGCTTTATATGAAAGCGTAAAACGTCCGCACATGGTTATTTCCTAAATATTCAATGCTTATTGATATAATAACGATTATCTCACAACCTAGAGGGAACAATGTCCAATCCATTAGTAGAATGTATACCAAATTTTTCTGAAGCCCGTCGTCCTGAAATTGTCGAACAAATTATTGCATCGATCGCATCATTCCCAGGTGTACATGTGTTAGATCATCACTCAGACCTGGACCATAACAGAACGGTCGTCACCTTTGTAGGGGATCCACAATCCGTAGAAGATGCCGCCTTTGCAGCAATTAAAACAGCCGGAAAACTGATCGATTTGGATCAACATACCGGAGAGCATCCTAGAATTGGTGCAACCGATGTTGTACCTTTTGTTCCCATCAGTGATGTGACGATGGAACAATGTATACAAATGGCTCAAAACCTGGGGAAAAGGGTGGGAGATGACCTTAAAATTCCTGTCTTTTTGTATGAAGAAGCAGCTTCGATCCCCGATAAACACAATCTCGAGAATATTCGCTCAGGCCAATATGAAAAACTGAAAATCGATATCGGTAAAACACCAGTTAAAACGCCTGATTTTGGACCCAATGAAGTTGGCAAAGCTGGTGCAACTGTCATCGGTGCCAGACAGCCCTTGATTGCTTTCAACATTTACTTAACCACGAATGATGTCAGCATTGCTCAAAAAATCTCTCGGGCTGTTCGTCATTCATCGGGCGGCTTACGTTACGTCAAAGGGATGGGTGTTTTGGTCGAAGGCCGGGCGCAGGTTTCAATGAATTTAACTAATTACAAAAAAACACCCGTAGCCAGAGTCGTTGAATTTGTGCGCCGGGAAGCTGAGCGCTACGGTGTTGGGATCCATCATTCCGAGCTGGTTGGATTAATCCCCCAGGATGCTCTTTCAGAAGCAGCACAGTGGTATATTCAACTGGATGATTTTGAGAATGGTCAAATCTTAGAGCAAAAATTATTCCAGGTAATGCGAACTGCTAATCAGAAAGCGCAGGAAGAGAAACCTGATTTTCTGGACCAACTGGCAGCCGCAACCCCAACCCCAGGTGGTGGTGCAGCAGCAGCATATACTGCCGCAGAAGGCGCTTCACTGACTGCCATGGTTGCGCGGTTAACCATTGGGAAAAAGAAGTATCTTGAAGTGCAGGATCGGATGGCGCAAATCATTGATTTGGCTGAGGGTTTAAAAGAACAATTAATTCAGGCTGGAAAAGACGATTCTGCATCATTTGATCGGGTGATGGAGGCTTTTCGTCTGCCAAAAACCACAGAAGAAGAGTTGGAAGCCCGAAAACTGGCTGTTCAAAAGGCAACAATTTATGCGGCTGAAATTCCTTTACATGTAGCATCACTAGCAGTTGAAGTCATGAAACTGGCCTATGAAACTGCTGAAACTGGCAACGTGAACACGATCTCTGATGCAGCCTCGGGCCTATTCTTTGCCAAAGCCGGACTGACCAGTGCCTCTTTGAACGTTAGAACAAATACTTTGGGAATTACTGATGCGGCTGTGAATAAAAGACTGTTGGATGCTGTTCATGAATTGGAGCAAACAGGTTTAGCACTCGAGAAATCAACATGGCAACTATTAAAAGAGCGTGGTGGATTTCCTATCCCCTAAGAATTTTATTAGGGCTCCAGCTTTTGCTTTCAATGACAGCCTGTACCTCGCCAGAGGTATCGGCTGTCAAAAGCGTGGACATACCTGCTGCAGAAGCACCCACAGAATCTGTTAAGGAGACAAAAACGCAGGTTATCAACAACGTTTCTGCGACCAGGACACCGATTATTACGCCTTCACGGACTCCCACTGATGTGCCATCACTTTTGCCCACGGCAACTACTCAACCAATAAAAGAAAACCAGTTTACCCCACTATTTGGATTTCCCATTCCAAGCCCTGGTTCAGACATAGTCGAACCGACTTACCGGTTTGGATCAACACAATTCGGAGAGAAAATTCCTCATGATGGGGTCGAAATGATTAATCCGGAAGGCACCTCGGTCGTCGCCGCAGCGCCTGGAAAGGTGGTTTTTGCAGGCAACGATCGAACATTTAAACGCGGCCGTTTCACCAATTTTTATGGCAATATCATTATTTTGGAACATAAGTTTGAAAATTACTCTGTGCCAGTATATTCCTTTTACGCCCATCTTTCTGAAATTCTAGTAAACCAAGATGATGTCGTATCGCAAGGGCAATTGATCGGCCGGGTAGGAGCGACCGGAAAAGCTTTCACCAACCACCTTCATTTTGAAGTCCGGATTGGTGATATTCTTCTCCAAAATGCCCGTAACCCGGAACTTTTTTTGCCCCTTTTACCGTCCAACGATGGGATTGGTTCGGGGGTATTAATTGGTGCTTTGAGGAGCATTGCTGGCAATCCCATCCCAGGTGCATCTGTGGTCATTCAAAAAATTGTGGATGGTCAAATTCAATCCAGCTCTTCTATTTACGTTGAGACTTATTCAAAAACAAGTTATGGAGACGAGCATTGGAACGAAAATTTTGTTGTCAGCAATTTACCTGCAGGTGAATATCGGGTCAGTGCTTATGCATACCAATATTTTTTAGAGAAATTTATTACAATTAATGCAGATGAATACACATTCGTAAATTTACAGGCGGAGGAATAACATGGGATTAAAACCAGATCATTGGATTCGAAAAATGGCTTTAGAAAAAGGGATGATCGAGCCTTTTATCGATCGACAAGTGCGTGAAGGAGTCATTTCATACGGTGTTTCCTCTTATGGATATGATGTACGCGTTGCTGATGAATTTAAAATTTTTACGAATGTAAATTCTGCCATTGTTGATCCAAAGAATTTTGATACCCGCTCCATGGTGGACTTTAAAGGGGATGTTTGTATTATTCCTCCAAACTCATTTGCTCTGGCAAAAACAGTGGAGTATTTCCGAATTCCACGGAGCGTGATGACGATTTGCGTTGGGAAAAGCACCTACGCTCGTTGCGGGATTATCGTCAACGTAACACCTTTTGAGCCTGAATGGGAAGGTTATGTCACCCTTGAAATTTCGAATACCACTCCTTTACCTGCAAAAATTTACGCCAATGAGGGTCTGGCACAGGTTATTTTTCTGGAAGGTGATGAAGTTTGCGAAGTTTCTTACGCTGATAAAAAGGGAAAGTACCAAAACCAAGAAGGGATTTTGCTACCCAGGCTTTAATAATTATTCAGGAAATGGCCAGGCAATTTGATTGTTGGGATTAAAACCGTTATAAATAATTTGTGAAATTCTGGCAATTAAGGGGTTAGCTACATCGAATAAAAGTTGGTTAGGACTGTATGTGAAAACTGTCAGAACAAAATCATTCTCAGGTGCAAAAACGATGGCAACATCACTAAATGAATGAATGAGGCCGTCTTTCTCAGAACTCCAGCCATGCTTATGCGCTATTTTTAAACCTTCCGGTAAACCAGCTTCAATCAAAGCACCCATTTTATTTCTTGCCAGGGTATTAATGATGAGATTACATTTTTCCTGGTTCAGTTTTCCTTGAGAGATCTGGTACAGGTAACTACTGGATTCATTTCCGCAAGCATATATCATTTCCAAAAGATGCCCAATGTCTTCTGCAGTCGTCTGGTTGTAAATATCCGGGTCGGTGAAGACATCCGTTCGTTGATTAGCCGGCGTCTCATATAAGTTCAATAAGGGAGCACCAAGATAAAAATAACCGGCAATAAACGTATTGTTTAAGCCAAGACTTTGAACATCGTTGGTAACAAGTAATGGCCCTCTTACAAAATCAATTTGCTCCATCAGCCGGTCTGCAGGGTCATTCTCGGAAAGGATAATCATATGATTGAGCCAGGTATCCATTATCTCTGGTAATGGTAAATCCTGATGCCAATAAGTGGAGAGCATAATTGGGATCTTCATTGTGCTGGCAGCCGTATAAGCCACCCCGGGTTCTTTTAATTCCCCAAACCAATATAAGAGGTTTATCGTTTCATGATCAGACATCTTTTGAGCAAAGATTTCAACACCGCCTTGGAAATTTTCCTTTTGGAGGTTAGAAATTATTTGTTCCTGGATCTGCTGGACAGTCGGTGAAGGAGCAGGGATTTCTTCCAGAAGGATATGAATGACTCCTTTTTTGGGATTAACGATTTGTTTTTTAATCTCCGTCAGCAATGTATCTCGGTTGTAGGAAATACCTGGAACCCCACCTTTAAATCTGGTAGTTCCCTGGATCAGCGATGGTTCAACAGGAGCTTTTATCACATAAGGGTCAATATTTTGATCAATAAAATCTTTCGTTGCTTGCAACTCAAATGAATATTTAAGATCACCATGGATAGGCTGGATATCATTCCTGTTCCAAATAAAACTCCAAAAATCAATGAATTTATTGTTTTGATTACAATTTAATGCTGAAAGCATTTCATCATATTGAATGGATAATCCGACTTGCTCATTCGTCAGGTCGAAAAATAAACCTCCAATCTGAATTGTTACAGGCTGTTCATATACATTGCGCAATTCAGCCAAAGCCTGCGTTGCGTCCAGTCCGGAGATATCCACCCCGGCGAGCGAAGAACCGTCTGGAAAAAGACAACCCTTCTTCGAATAATTTTTATAATTAACCAGCGATAAACTAATACTTGATAAAATAAATAAGATCCCAACTATGGGGAAAACTATTCTAACTTTTTCTCTTTTTTTAATTTTTTCCATATCGTCTGATCATAATTGAAAAACATATTTTTTTCTAGAAAATAGGATCTTTTCTATTTTTTTGAATATGCAATAAAATAATTATAAAAGACAGAGACAACTAAGAAATTTCGGAATATCATAATATGCCACTTGTTGAAATTCAAAATACGTTTTTTCACTTTTCTTGCAACCCTGAAAGTGCCACTTTTAATTTGAACTCAAAAAGAATCGGCTTGCCTTCGATTCAAAACGCAACTTTAAAGGTTCAAATTATTAAAGATGGTAATAAGCATAATTTCATTGCAAATAGCTGGAATCCTTACCAGTTAATAAAAACCGTAACAACATCTATCCATGGGAAATTACATCAATTGGAATTTTCAATTTTCATTGAGGATATTTCTCAAGTTGTGCGTTTGACTTTTGCTTTAAGTGATGAATTACCCATTTTTCTGTGGCATGCAGTTTTAGAAAATCAATCTTCTGCGCCAGTTTATATAAATTTCATCGAACTTCTTAATATTGGTGATTCAGCGAACTCCGAAAACAGCCGTATTATTCAGGAAAATGAAACCATGCAACCCAGTTATACTTTTCATTCAAACGGCTGGCAATCCTGGTCACATACTGGTACGTATCGAGAAGGTCAGGTACAGCATCACACTCGTTTACGCTTCTTTCAGGATGTGATGGTTCAAAATCCTGGAACTCCCGTGTTCAGACAGGCAGGTCATTTCAGTGGGGATTTCTTTGGTGTTTTGGCTGATCGCAACTCTCGCACTGCCTTTTTATTTGGTTTTTTATCTCAAAAGATGCAATTTGGTTCAGTTGAAGCCAACTTATCCTCAAAAACCAAAATTCGGTTATGGGCAAATGGAGACCGCACCTTAATAGCCCCCGGAAATGTTTTTTCAACAGATTGGGCCATCATCTACCCGTTCTATTTTGACCAACCCGATCCTTTGGCAATTTTTTATGAAGCTGTCAGCCGGGAAAACCAAGTTGCAATTTCTTCCAAAATCCCGGCAGGTTGGTGTTCCTGGTATCACTTTTACCAAAATATTAACCAGGAAAAGATTTTACGAAATTTAAATACCGTGGTTAAGTTGAAAAATGAAATGCCTTTGTCATTGGTGCAAATTGATGATGGTTATCAAAAGGAAGTTGGAGATTGGTTTTCTTTTAGAAGAGGTTTTCCGCAGGGGGTTGCTCCCCTGGCAACAGAGATCTCCAAAAATGGATTAACTCCCGGTCTTTGGATGGCTCCTTTTATCCTGCACCCATCCAGCGACTTCGCCCTGGATCATCCTGAGATGATTCTACGGATAAAAGGATCACGCCCGGTGAATGCCGGGTTTGTCTGGAATGTTTTTGGCCAGGCTTTGGACTTGACTGTTCCTGGTGCTCTTGAATACGTTCTGGAGATGATTGATACTGCAGTCCATCAATGGGGATTTCCTTACTTAAAATTAGATTTTCTATATGCGGGAGCACTCAAAGGAGATCGTTTCGATAATACGAAAACTCGAGCTCAGATTATGCGGAAAGCCATGCAAGAAATTCGAAATTGTGCCGGGGAAGATACTTTTCTCCTCGGCTGTGGTGCTCCACTTGGTTCAGTGATCGGATTGGTGGATGCCAACCGGATAGGAGCGGATGTAAGTGGAAATTGGTTACCTGAGTTTGGTGGCGTATCATTTTTATTTAAAAAAGAACCGCACATGCCGGCTGCTAAAAACGCAATTCAAAACATTCTTACCAGAGCTGAACAACACAACCGCTGGTGGATTAATGATCCTGATTGCCTTTTAGTCAGACCGGAGATTAACCTATCCATGCCTGAAATACAATCTCTCGCCACGGTCATTGCAGTCACCGGCGGTTCGCTACTCGTATCCGATGACTTACCAAAATTACCTGCCGAACGAAGAAGGATAATCGAAGTCCTATTGCCATTAATTGGCAAACGAGCAAATGTTATGGATTGGCTGGACACGACCACTCCTCATAATATACGATTGGATTTAAACAATAGCAGCGGGGATTGGAATGTGTTGGCGCGCTTTAACTGGAAAGAAGAAGCCAGGGAACTGTATCTCAGTTTTCCGGACTTTTGCATCCCCCAATTATCTTACTGGGCATATTCATTTTGGGATAATAAAATCCAGCACATCAATGCCGGAGAACCTATCAACCTCTCCACCCTCCCACCCCACGGTGTCTCCTTAATTGGGCTGCGACCTGATCTGGAAGGAAATCAATATCTTGGCAGCAACCTTCACATTTCCATGGGGCTTGAGGTAAGCCACATAGAAGATACACAGGAAGGTCTGGAGATACATATTGATTTACCCAGAAAGGCTCAGGGAGATATTTTGGTTAAACTGATTTTTTCCCCAAAAAAGATTACTCTGAACAACCAACCGGTTTCGTTTGAAGAAGAGATGGAGACAGTATTTAAAATCCCGCTCTCTTTTGAAGGTCACGCAACAATTTTAATTCAATAAAAAAGCCCCGTATGGGGCTTGTTTAGATTATTACCGAATAGTTTTAGTTAGTCTTTCTTTTCATTGTCAATTTTTCGTTTCTTTTTATTACTCCTTCTGACCAGGAAGCGAATAAGCAGGAATAAAAGGTAGAAGGGCAGAAGAACCATTACCATAACCGGAATGACTAACAGGATCACCCAGATAAAACCATCGACGATGCCCTGGAATGCATTCACTAATTTTTGAAGAGCTTTATTTACTGTTACAGAAGGTTTCCAACCTGCAATTGTGATTGGGTTTAAGGCTTCATGCGCTTGAATACTGATGTTGACTGCTGATAAGGCCGCAGACTCTTCATAGTACTTAATTTGGCCTTTGGTTAATTCTATTTGTTCCCGATAATAGGTCAATTGTTTAAAAACATCTAATACATCTTCTGTATTGGTAGCCGCATCCATTATTTTTCTTAATTGGGATTCAGCGTCCTCTAAATTCTTGAGTTTGGAATTAAGATCTGTATATTCTTTGGTTACATCCTGCCCAGAAACATTTTCTCTCAGCATATCTTTTTCTTTATCAGTCAATAAAGCCCGGATTTCATCTAATGCCTGATTGAGTAATGTAGCAGGAACACG
>Ga0226835_1000380_pt1 | contig 56977 bp, 55 predicted proteins | sample LAC_MetaG_1_FD_163627 | JGI IMG/M metagenome (GOLD analysis project Ga0226835, IMG submission 163627) | Anaerobic ammonium oxidizing microbial communities from anammox membrane bioreactor (MBR) in UC Berkley, California, United States -... | ecosystem: Engineered > Bioreactor > Anaerobic >...
CGGACTGGCTTTCCGACAAGCCGGATCAGGCGCCGGCCGCCGGGCCGCTCCTTACTGCTGCAGCTGGGAGGTGCACTGCGGGCAGCGCGTCGCCTTCAGCGGGATGGTCGACAGGCAGTGCGGGCATTCCCGCGTCGCCGGCTCGGCCGGCCCCGGGGCCCCCTCCTCGGCGCGCTTGAGGCGGTTCATCACCTTGATGGCCATGAAGATGGCGAAGGCGATGATGAGGAAGTCGACCACCGTGTTGATGAAGATGCCGTATTTCACCAGCGGGGCGCCGGCTTTCTCGGCGGCCTCCATCGTCTCGAAGGCCTGGCTGCCGAGGTTGATGTAGAGGTGCTTGAAGTCGACGCCGCCGAGCAGGCGCCCGACCATCGGCATCACGACGTCCTTGACGAGGGAATCGACGATCTTGCCGAAGGCGCCGCCGATGACGACGCCGACCGCCAGGTCGACGACGTTGCCTTTCATGGCAAATTCCTTGAATTCGCTGACGATGCTCATGTGCGCTCCTTTTCGTGCGGTTCGAACCGGCGTAAGTGTTGCCGGATTTTCGCGTGCGCGCAATATGCGTTTGCGATGGTTCTCTGCTAATCTGAATCTGAAATTTACGTTCGGTGATCGGGAGGGTCCATGAAAGCCGTCAAAATCGTCGCCTTCATGCTGGGCGGCCTGGTCGTTCTGCTGGGGGCCGTGGCCGCCTTCATCGTCGCCACTTTCGATGCCAACAAGTGGAAGGGCGAAATCTCGCAACTGGTCCAGGAGAAAAAGAGCCGCAGCCTGAAGATCGAGGGCGATCTGTCGCTGTCCCTGTTTCCTTCCGTCGGCGTGCAGCTGGGCAAGGCCACGCTCTCGGAGCACAAGAGCGAGCAGGTCTTCGCCTCGGTCGACAGCGCCCGCGTTTCGGTGCGGCTGATGCCGCTGCTGTCGAAGCAGGTGGTCGTCGACACCGTCGAGCTCGGCGGCATGAAGGCGCGGCTGGTGCGCTTCAAGGACGGCCGCATGAACATCGACGACCTGCTGTCGAAGGACGAGAAGGAGCCGCCGGCGCGCTTCGACATCGCCGGCGTGAAATTCGCCAACGGCGAGCTGGCCTGGCGTGACGAGAAGGCCGGCCAGGAGGTGACGCTGTCCGGCCTCGACCTGACGACTGGCCGCCTGGCGAACGCCGCCAGTGACAAGTTCGAGCTGTCGGCGAAGCTGGCGGGCAACAAGCCGCGCCTGGCGGCGCAGCTGGCGGCGAAGGGCGAGTACCGCTACGACCTCGACAAGAAAAGCTACGGCGGCGCGAAGCTCGACCTGCGCCTGAACGGCGACGTCGCCGATCTGAAGGCGCTCGAACTGGCGCTCAACGCGGCCGCGCTGCAGCTCGCCGGCGCCAACGAGGTGGCCGTCGACCAGTTGCTGCTGACGGCGAAGGGCAAGGAAGGCGGCGACGCCTTCGAGCTGCGGCTGGAGGCGCCGAAGCTGGCGCTGGCGGCAGACAAGGCGAGCGGCGCGGCCGTCAACGCCGCGCTCAAGCTCACCGGCGCCCAGCGCGCCATCGACGCGAAGATCGCCCTCTCCGGCGTCGAGGGCAAAAGTCAGTCCCTGCAGGCCGGCAAGCTGACGCTCGAACTGGATGCGCGGCAGGGCGAGACCACGGTCAGGGGCAACCTCGCCTCGGCCCTGGCGGCGAACCTGGAGAAACAGACGGTGGAGCTGCCGGCCTTCAGCGGCGAACTGAACGTGGCGAATCCGCAGATGCCGATGAAGAGCGTCAAGTTGCCGCTCACCGGCGGCCTGCGCGCCGACATCGACGGCCAGACCGCGGCCGTGCACGCCAACACCCAGTTCGACGAGAGCAAGATCGCCGCCAAGGTGAACGTCTCGCGCTTCAGCCCGTTGGCGCTGGGCTTCGACCTCGACATCGACAAGCTGAATGTGGACAAGTACCTGCCGCCGAATCCCGCCGCAGCCGGAGGCAAGGAAGCGGACAAGCCGGCGGCGGAAAAGCCGCTCGACTTCTCTGCGCTGAAGGGCCTCAACGCCAGCGGCACGGTGAAGATCGGCCAGCTGCAGGTCTCCAACGTCAAGGCCAGCAATGTGCGGCTGGAAGTGAAGGCGGCGGGCGGCAAGCTCGACGTCGCGCCGATGACGGCCAACCTTTACGACGGCAGCCTGGCCGGCGCGCTGTCGGTCAACGCCAACAACAACCACGTTGCGGTGAAGCAGAACCTTGCCAACGTCAACATCAATCCGCTCATGAAGGACGCCCTCGACAAGGACGTGCTGGAGGGGCGCGGCAACGTCGCGCTCGATGTCACGACCGCCGGCACCACCGTGACGGCCATGAAGAAGGGCCTCAATGGCGCGGCCAGCCTGAACCTGAAGGATGGCGCCATCAAGGGCATCAACCTGGCGAAGACCTTCCGCGAGACCAAGGCCGTCTTCACGACGCGCAAGGACGCCATGCAGCAGGCCAAGCAGACCGAGAAGACCGACTTCTCCGAGCTGTCCGCCACCTTCCGCATCGCCAACGGCGTGGCGCGCAACGACGACCTGAGCATGAAGTCGCCCTTCATCCGCCTGGGCGGCGCCGGCGACATCAACATCGGCGAGGACCGCATGGACTACGTGGCCAAGGCCAGCGTGGTGAACACCTCGGGCGGCCAGGGTGGCAAGGAGCTCGACCATTTGAAGGGCCTCACCGTGCCGGTGCGGGTGAGCGGCCCCTTCGACAAGCTCGCCTACAACATCGAGTTCGGCGGCCTGGTGGCGGAAGCGGCCAAGGCCAAGGCCGAGGAGAAGGTGAAGGAGAAGGTGCAGGAGAAGGCCGGCGGCGTGCTCAAGGGGCTGTTCAAGAAATAAGCGACAGCTTCTCGAGCAGTGCCGGCAGCACCTTTCCCGCAGGGCCGTGCAGCGCGAAGTGCGCATGGCGCGTCAGCGGTGTCCGTTCCGGATTGATCTCCACCACGGTGGCGCCGGCCGAAAGGGCGCGCAGCGGCAGGTCGGCGGCGGGATAGACCTCGGCCGAGGTGCCGATGCTGAAAAACACCTCGCAGCGTTCGGCCGCAGCTTCCGCCCGCGCCAGCGCGCCGGCCGGCAGCATCTCGCCGAACCACACCACGTCGGGCCGCAGGAAGGCGCCGCAGGGGCAGCGCGGCGGCGATTCGTCCGCGTGGAATTCGCTGACGACGGTTTCCTCGACCGAGCATTTCACCCGGGCGATGTTGCCGTGCAGCTCGACCACCGCGTGCGAGCCGGCACGCTGGTGCAGGCTGTCGATGTTCTGCGTCACCAGGGTGAACTGCTCGAAGCGCCGCTCCAGCGCGGCCAGCGCGAGGTGGCCGGGATTCGGCTGCACGCCGGCGATGCGGGCGCGCCGCTCGGCATACCATTCCCACACCAGCTTCGGATTGCGCGCGAAGCCCTCCGGCGTGGCCAGCTCCTGCGGGTCGTAGTTGGCCCACAGTCCGGCGAGGGCGTCGCGAAACGTCGGGATGCCGGATTCCGCCGAGATGCCGGCGCCGGTGAGCACGGCGACGCGGCGGGCGGCGGCAAGCCGCTCGATCAGTTCCTGCGGGAGGACGACGCTCATGTTTCACCTGCGGCGACGGGGTGTGACAAGCCTCATGCTAACATCCGGGCGCTATGGATTTCACCCTGCTGCTGCACGCCCTCATCCTCGGCATCGTCGAGGGCCTGACCGAATTCCTGCCGGTCTCCTCGACCGGCCACCTGATCCTCGCCGGCGACCTGCTCGGCTTCAACGACGAGCGCGGCAAGCTCTTCGAGATCGTCATCCAGACCGGCGCCATCCTTGCCGTCTGCTGGGAATACCGGGCGAGGCTCGGCGCCGTCGCCGCCGGCCTCGGCCGCGATGCGGCGGCGCGCCGCTTCGTCGCCAACCTCGCCATCGCCTTCCTGCCGCTGGCCGTGCTCGGCCTGCTGTTCGGCAAGGCGATCAAGGCGCACCTTTTCCAGCCCGTGCCGGTGGCGCTGGCCTTCATCGCCGGCGCCTTCGTCATCCTTTGGGCGGAGCGGCGCGAGCATGTGGTGCGCATCCATTCGGTGGACGAGCTGACCTGGCAGGACGCCCTCAAGCTCGGCTTCGCCCAGGCCTTCGCCCTGATTCCGGGCACCTCGCGCTCGGGCGCCACCATCATCGGCGGGCTGCTCTTCGGCCTGTCGCGCAAGGCGGCCACCGAGTTCTCCTTCTTCCTCGCCATCCCGACGCTGTTCGCCGCCAGCGCCTACCAGCTCTGGAAGGAGCGGCACCTGCTCGACGGCGACGACATCGGCATGTGGGCGGTCGGCTTCGTTTCGGCCTTCGTTTCGGCCTTCCTCTGCGTGCGCTGGCTGCTGCGCTACATCAGCACGCACGATTTCACCTTCTTTGCCTGGTACCGCATCGCCTTCGGCCTCGTCGTGCTCGGCACGGCGTATACAGGCGCGGTGAACTGGACCAACCCTTGAATTCCGGGCGGCTGGCGTGATCGTTTACCTCCACGGCTTTTGCTCCTCGCCGCAATCGAACAAGGCGCAGCGGTTGAAGGCGCGCATGGAAGCGCTTGGCCTCGGCCACCGGTTCTGGTGCGGGCAGTTGCCGCCCTCGCCGAGCGAAGCCATCGCCCTCGCCGAGCGGCAGATCGCGGCGGCGGCCACGCCGGTCACCGTCGTCGGCAGTTCGCTCGGCGGCTATTACGCGACGCATCTCGCCGAGAAGCATCGACTGAAAGCCGTGCTGGTCAATCCGGCGGTGGTGGCGCATCTTGCGCTCGCCGAATTCGTCGGCCCGCAGACCAATTTGCATACCGGCGAAACCTTCGAGTTCCGACCGGAATACATCGACGCGCTGCGTGCCATCGAAGTGCCGCGCATCTCCCGCCCGCAGGATTTCCTGCTGCTCGTCGAGACCGGCGACGAGGTGCTCGACTACCGCCAGGCGGTGGCGAAATACGCCGGCGCCCGGCAGGTGGTGCTGGAAGGCGGCGACCACAGTTTCACGCGCTGGGACGACTATCTGGAGACGATTCTCGAATTTGCCGGACTGACAACATGAGCTTCGACCCCGCCCGCTTCAAGCGCGAGGAGCGCGCCGGTTACAACCTGATCGCCGCGCGTTACGCCGAGAGCGCCGCCTTGCGCACCGGGCTGAATGCCGCCCTGATCGCCGCCGCCGAACTGAAGCCCGGGCAGGCCGTGCTCGACCTGGCAAGCGGCCCGGGCGTGCTGGCGCGCGCGGCGGCACGGCAGATTCCCGACGGCCTGGTGGTGGCGAGCGACATCGCCGAGCAGGCGCTGGCCGAAGGACGGCGCCGCGCCGCCGAGGCCAACCTGCAGTTCGCCGCCGCCGATGCGGAGCAACTGACTTTTGCCGACGGCAGTTTCGACCGCGTGCTGTGCGGCCTTGGCCTGATGTTCTTCCCCGACGTGCCGCGGGCGCTGGCGGAAATGCGCCGCGTGCTGAAGCCGGGCGGCCTAGCCGTTTTCTCGGTGTGGGGCGAGGAGGCGCGCGCGCCGCTGGTGTCCTGCGCCCTGCAATGCATCCGCCGCATCCTGCCACCGCCGAAGGTCGAGCGCCTGTCGCCCTTCCGCTTCGGCGACCGCGCGCTGCTGCTGCGGACGCTGGAAGCCGCCGGCTTCGCCGATGTCGATGTCCATGTGCATGTCCTCAGCTGCGCCTTCGATTCGCCCCAGGCCTACTGGCAGGCTTTTCGCGACCTGGCCGGCGGCGCGGCGGCGGGGCTGTCGCGCCTGCCCGAGGCGACGCTGGCGCGGCTGGGCGAGGAGGTGGCGCAGGAGCTGGCGCCCTGCCGGCAGGGCGCGGGCTACGTGGCGCAGAGCGAAGTGCTGATTGCCTCCGCACGGGTATAATTCCGCGCCATCCCACCCGTTTCCTTCCCGATGAATGTCCTGTTTGAAGAGGACGGCGCCTTCAAGGCCGGCACCGTGCTCGCCGACAACACGACCTCGCTGCAGATCGAGACCGGCAGCGGCAAGCGTGTCAAGGTGAAGGCCGCCAACGTGCTGCTGCGCTTCGCCGCTCCGGCGCCGGCCGAGCTGCTCGAGCGCGCGGAAGGCGAATCGGAAGGCATCGAGGCGGAATTCCTCTGGGAAGCGTGCGGCGAGGCCGAGTTCGGCTTCGAGGAACTGGCCCGCGAGTATTTCGGCCGCGACGCGCAGCCGGTCGAGGCGGCGGCCATCCTGCTGCGGCTGCATGCCGCGCCGATCTACTTCCATCGCAAGGGCAAGGGCCGCTTCCGCAAGGCGCCGCCGGACATCCTCAAGGCGGCGCTGGCCGGCCTGGAAAAGAAGCGCCAGCAGGCGCTGGCCATCGAGCGCATGGCCGGCGAGCTCCGGTCGGGCACGCTGCCGGCCGAGTTCGCGCCGATCCTCAAGCCGCTGCTCTACAAGCCCGACCGCAACCGTCTCGAGACCAAGGCGCTGGAGCTGGCCTGCGAGGAGACCGGCCTTCCCGCCGCCCATTTGCTGGCGCGCTGCGGGGCGCTGCCTTCCAGCCACGACTACCACCTCGACCGCTTCCTCTACGAATTCTTCCCGCAGGGCACCGGCTTCGGCGCGTTCGAGATGCCTCTGGCGCCGGAGGACCTGCCGCGGGCGGAAGTGCAGGCGTTTTCCATCGACGACGCGGCAACGACGGAGATCGACGACGCCTTCTCGGTGATGCCGCTCGAGGGCGGCGGCTGGCGCATCGGCATCCACATCGCCGCGCCCGGGCTGGGCATCCGGCCGGAATCGGTGCTGGACGGGATCGCCCGCGGCCGCCTGTCCACGGTGTACATGCCCGGGCGCAAGATCACCATGCTGCCGGAGGCGGTGGTCGAGCGCTTCACGCTGTCGGCCGGCCGCGACTGCCCGGCGCTGTCGCTCTATCTCGAGGTGGGGTCGGACTACGCCATTCGCGGTGCGAGTTCGCGGGCCGAGCGCGTGCCGGTGGCGGCCAACCTGCGCCACCACGACATCGAGCCGCTCTTCAACGAACGGACGCTGGCCGAAGGCGGGGCGGATTTCGATTACCGGCGCGAGTTGATCCTGCTCTGGGAATTCGCCAGCGTGATGGAGGCGGGCCGCGGCAAGCCCGCCACCAACCAGATCAACACCGAGTACGGCTTCCACGTCGACTGGGCCGAGCCGGAGGGGCGCATCGACATCGTCGCGCGTCGCCGCGGCTCGCCGCTCGACAAGCTGGTGAGCGAACTGATGATCGTCGCCAACGCCAGCTGGGGCAAGCTGCTGGCTGAGGCGCAGGTGGCGGCCATCTACCGGGTGCAGAATGGCGGCAAGGTGCGCATGACCACCGCCGCGCTGTCGCACGAGGGCCTCGGCGTGGATTGCTACATGTGGTCCAGTTCGCCCCTGCGGCGCTACGTGGACCTCATCAACCAGTGGCAGCTGCTGGCGCACCTGTCCGGCGAGGCGCCGCCGTTCTCCGTCCGCGCCGAGGCGCTGCTTTCGGCCATGCGCGACTTCGAGCTCACCTACGCCGCCTATGCCGAGTTCCAGCGCGGCATGGAACGCTACTGGTGCCTGCGCTGGCTGCTGCAGGAGGGTGTCGCGGAAACCGAGGCGCGCGTCGTACGCGAGAGCCTGGTGCGCCTGGAGCGCCTGCCGCTCACCCTGCGCTGCCCCTCGCTGCCGGATTGCGATCCGCGCACGCGGGTCCGTGTGGCGATCTCCGGCATCGACCTGCTGTCGGCGGATGCGCATTGTCGCTACGTGACGACACTGGGCGAACCCGACAGCGGCGAAAGCGTCGAAGACGCGGCGATTCCGGAGTAGAATCCGAGGCCATGCCCGAGCACGGTGTTGTTTCGCTTTCTCGAACTCCGGCCATGAGACTGGCCTGGCCGGGCTGGCTTTCCCGCATGGAGCCTTCCCGCCGCGGCTTCACCCTGGCACTGATTGTCTCGCTGGCCTTCCACGCCGTTCTCCTCTCCATTCATTTCAAGCTGCCGGACAGGCTCGAGCGCGTGGCGAAGGAGACGCTCGAGGTCGTGCTGGTCAACGCCAAGAGCGCGCGCAAGCCGGTGAATGCCCAGGCGCGCGCCCAGGCCAATCTCGACGGCGGCGGCAATACCGACGAGAACCGCCGTGCCAAGACGCCCTTGCCGGCATCGGCGCAGGTGCAGCCCGGCGACAGCCTGCTGGAGGCGCAGCGCCGCGTGCAGGAACTCGAAACCCAGCAGCAGAAGCTGCTGACTCAGGCGAAGGGCCGCAAAGCCATCCAGGCCGAGACGAAGTCGAGCGAGAACCAGCCCGAGCAGGCCAGCGTGCGCGGCGCCGATCTGGCGCAGAGCGCGCTGGCCATCGCCCGCATGGAGGCGCAGATCGAACGCCAGATCGAGGAATACAACAAGCGCCCGCGCAAGAAGTTCATCGGCACCCGCACCGAGGAGTATGCCGCCGCCCAATACCTGGAGGACTGGCGCCAGAAGGTCGAGCGCATCGGCAACCTCAACTATCCCGAGGCGGCCAAGGGCCGGCTCTACGGCAACCTGCTGCTGTATGTCGAGATCAAGGCCGACGGCAGCCTCGAGCGCGTCGAGGTGCAGCGCTCCTCGGGGCACAAGGTCCTCGACGAGGCGGCGCTGCGCATCGTGCGCATGGCCGCGCCCTTCGGCAACTTCTCCGCCGAGCTGAAGCGCCAGACCGACATCGTCGCCTTCGCCCGCACCTGGGTGTTCACGCGGGCCGACCTGCTGCGCTCGGAATGACCGACAAGTACGCCGTCGTCGGCCATCCCGTCGCGCACTCGAAGTCGCCGCAGATCCACGCCGTCTTCGCCAGACTGACTTTGCAGGATCTGAGCTACGAGGCGATCCTGGCGCCGCTCGACGGTTTCGCGGACGCCGTGCGCGCCTTCATCGCGGCGGGGGGCCGCGGCATGAACGTCACCGTGCCCTTCAAGCTGGAGGCGTATGCCCTGGCCGATGCGCGCTCGCCGCGGGCCGAGGCGGCGAAGGCGGTGAATACCCTGGTCTTTTCGCCCGCCGGCATCCACGGCGACAACACCGACGGCGCCGGCCTCGTCGCCGACCTGACGCGCAACCTCGGCTTTGAAATTGCCGGCAAGCGCCTCCTCCTGCTCGGCGCCGGCGGCGCGGCGCGCGGCGTGCTGCTGCCCCTGCTGGAGCAGCAGCCGGCGGCGCTGTACCTCGCCAACCGCACCCCCGGCAAGGCGCATGAGCTGCGTGCGGCCTTCGCCGGGCGGGCCGGCGCCTGCCGGCTCGAGTCGGGCGGCTTCGCGGCGCTGGCCGGCCGGCAGTTCGATCTCGTCGTCAACGCCACCGCCGCCAGCCTGGCCGGCGAGGCGCCGCCGCTGCCGGAGGGGCTGTATGCGCCGGGCAGCCTCGCCTACGACATGCTGTATGGCCGCGAGACGCCTTTTCTGGCGGCGGCGCGGGCGCAGGGCGCGGCGCGGCTGGCCGATGGTCTCGGCATGCTGGTCGAGCAGGCGGCGGAATCCTTCTTCCTCTGGCGCGGCGTGCGTCCGCCGACCGCGCCGGTGCTGGCCCAGCTGCGTAGCGCATGAAATCGCTGAAGTCGTTCTGGCGCTGGAGCCGGCGCGGACTGGCCGTCCTCGTCCTCCTGCTGCTGGCCTGGCAGGGCTGGTATCTCGGCTGGGTGGTGTGGTGGAAGTTCGCCAATCCGTCGACCACCAGCTTCATGTCGCTGCGCCTCGACGAACTGCGCGAGAAGGATGCGCGCGCCGAACTGAAGAAGGAATGGGTGCCCTACGCGCGCATCTCGAATCACCTCAAGCGCGCGGTGATCGCCGCCGAGGACGCCAAGTTCTCCGAGCACGAAGGCTTCGACTGGGAGGGCATCCAGAAGGCGCTGGAAAAGAACCAGAAGAAGGGAAAAATCGTCGCCGGCGGCTCGACCATCTCCCAGCAGCTGGCGAAGAACCTGTTCCTCTCCGCCTCGAAGACGCCCTGGCGCAAGGCGCAGGAGGCGGTCATCACCCTCATGCTGGAGGCGGTGCTGGACAAGCGGCGCATCCTCGAGATCTACCTCAACGCGGTCGAATGGGGCAACGGCGTCTTCGGCGCCGAGGCCGCCGCCCGCCACTACTACGGCGTGTCCGCCGCCCAGCTCACCGCCGAGCAGGCGGCCCGCCTGGCGGTACTGCTGCCCAATCCGCGCAAGTTCGGCCGCCTGCCCAACTCGCCCTACCTGGCCGCCCGCAGCCAGGTTATCCTCGGGCGCATGAACGCGGCCGATATCCCGTAATTTTTGATCGCGTCGCGCGATCAAATTCCTTACAATCCGCCATCCGCCGCGCCCTCACGGCCGGCGGCGCCCTTTTCAACCGTGGTGCCATGTCCGACATCGAGGATCTCCGCCAGAGCGAAGACGTCCAGCAGGACCTGCGCGAAGTGCAGGAGCTGCTGGCGCGCCATCGCGTCGTCGAGGGCCTGGTGCATCGCCAGGAGATGCCGCGTCACGAACAGGTCGAGGAGATCGTGCACAAGCAGCACATCGCCGAGCTGCGCCGCAAGCTCGACCGGCTGCACCCGGCCGACATCGCCTACATCCTCGAGGCGCTGCCGCTCGACGAGCGCCTCTTCGTCTGGGACCTGGTCAAGGCCGACCGCGACGGCGAGATCCTGCTGGAGGTCTCGGATGCGGTTCGCGAGACCCTCATCGAGGCGATGGACTCGCACGAGCTGGTCGCCGCCACCGAGCAGCTCGACACCGACGAGATCGCCGACCTGGCGCCGGACCTGCCCAGCGAGGTCATGCAGGACGTCTTCCGCGCCCTCTCGGTGGAGGAGCGCGAACAGCTGCGCGCGGCGATGTCCTACGACGAGGACTCGGTCGGCGCCCTGATGGACTTCGAGGCGGTGACGGTGCGCGAGGACGTCAGCCTGGAGGCGGTGCTGCGCTACCTGCGCCGTTTCGACGAGCTGCCCGACCACACCGACCAGCTGTTCGTCGTCGACCGGGAGGAGCGCCTGCAGGGCGTGCTGCCCCTGAACCTGCTGCTCGTCACCGACCCCGACGAGATGGTGTCGAACATCATGGTGGCCGAGCCGCTCACCCTGGAGCCGGACGAGAAGGCGCAGACGGCGGCGCAGGCCTTCGAGCGCTACGATCTGGTCTCGGCGCCGGTGGCGGACAAGGAGCGCAAGCTGGTCGGCCGGGTGACGGTGAACGCGGTGGTGGACTACATCCGCGAATCGACCGAGACCGAGCAGCTCTCCCGCGCCGGCCTGCGCGAGGGCGAGGACATCTTCGCCTCGGTGTGGGACTCGGTGAAGAACCGCTGGGCCTGGCTGGCCATCAACCTGGTCACCGCCTTCGTCGCCTCGCGGGTGATCGGCGCCTTCGAGGGCTCGATCGAGAAGCTGGTGGCATTGGCGGCGCTGATGCCGATCGTCGCCGGCATCGGCGGCAATTCGGGCAACCAGACCATCACCATGATCGTGCGTGCCATGGCGCTCGGCCAGGTGCAGCAGGAGAGCGCCCGCGTGCTCCTGCGCAAGGAGATCGGCGTGGCGATGGTGAACGGCCTGATCTGGGGCAGCCTGCTCGGCTTCGTCGCCTGGTGGCTCTATCGCAGCGTGCCGCTGGGCCTGGTGATGACGGCGGCGATGATGCTGAATCTGATGGTAGCGGCGGTGGTCGGCGTCGCCGTGCCGCTCATCCGCCAGCGCCTCGGCTACGACCCGGCGGTCGGCTCCAGCGTGATGATCACCGCCGTGACGGACTCAGGCGGCTTCTTTATCTTCCTCGGACTGGCCACCCTCTTCCTGCTGTAGCGGGTGGGACAGGGTTTCGGCTGCGCTCGCCATGGCCTCGGTGAACCTGCGGGCGGCAAGAAACTGCGATTTCAGCGCCAGGTCGAACAGGCCGACGCGATCGTCGATGAGTTCCTCGGTCAGGCTGAGCGGATCGCCGGGCGGCACGCGCAGATGCGCCTCGACCTCGGCCGAGTCGAGCACGATCTCCATGCCGGCCTTGCGGGCGATGTGCATCATCGCCGCATTCTCCTGCAGGCAGTGCACGAACAGGGTCAGGATGCGGTGGTTGCGGCAATATTCGTAGGCGCGCCGATACAGCGCCGTGCCGACGCCTTCGCCGCGATGGCCGGGCGCGACGCTGACGCCGAACTCGGCCACCTCGCCGCGCAGGCCGAGGTGCGCCACCCCGGCCAGTTCCAGATTCTCGTCGAAGACGCCGAACACCGCGTCGCGGTCGAAGTCGATGGCGTCGACGTACTTCATCAGCGTGAGCTCGCTGATGACATGCTCGAAGCGCAGCCGCAGGTCTTCCGGGGCCAGCGCCAGAAAATGCCGTCGCAGCGCCTCGCGGTTGGCCTCGGAGAGTTGCAGGACGGGGACGGTCTTCATGGCAAGGATTCTCATGTTTCCAATATGGTGCGCACCTTGGCGCGAATCAAGCCTATACCCGCCGGTCTCGGCATCACAACCTAAAACTTGAGAAGACCTCCCCGGCGGCGGCGCGGGTGGCGACCAGATCGGCCTCCGCGTGGGCCGCCGAGACGAAGCCGGCCTCGAAGGCCGAGGGGGCGAAATACACGCCCTTTTCCAGCATGGCGTGGAAGAAGCGGTTGAAGGCCTCCTTGTCGCATTCCATCACTTCGGCATAGCTCGCCGGCGGCGCGGCGCGGAAATACAGGCCGAACATGCCCCCCACCGCCTGGGCGCTGAAGGTCACGCCATGCGTTTTCGCTTCCGCCTGCAGGCCGTCCATCAGGCGCCGCGTCTTGGCGGCGAGCTGCTCGTAGAAGCCGGGCTGCGAGACCAGCCTGAGGGTGGCGAGGCCCGCCGCCACCGCCACCGGGCTGCCGGACAGCGTGCCGGCCTGGTACACCGGGCCGAGCGGGGCGATCTTCTCCATGATGTCGCGCCGCCCGCCGAAGGCGCCCACCGGCATGCCGCCGCCGATGACCTTGCCGAGCGTGGTGAGGTCGGGACGGATGCCGTAATGGCCCTGCGCGCCGGCGAGGCCGACACGGAAGCCGGTCATCACCTCGTCGAAGATCAGCACGGCGCCGTGCTGCGTGCACAGCCGGCGCATGGCCTGGAGGAACTCGGGTTTCGGCGCAATCAGGTTCATGTTGCCGACGACCGGCTCGACGATGACCGCAGCGATCCGGTCGCCGGCCCTGGCGAAGGTGTCCTCGAGCTGCTGCGTGTCGTTGTAGTCGAGCACCAGCGTGTGTTTGGCGAAGTCCGCCGGCACGCCGCCGGAGGAGGGGTTGCCGAAGGTCAGCGCGCCCGAGCCGGCCTTCACCAGCAGGCTGTCGGCATGGCCGTGGTAGCAGCCCTCGAACTTGACGATGGCGTCGCGCCCGGTGAAGCCGCGGGCGAGGCGGATGGCGCTCATCGTCGCCTCGGTGCCGGAGGAGACCAGGCGCACCATGTCGAGGCCGGGCAGGAGCGCCGTCAGCAGTTCGGCCATCTCCACCTCGGCCTCGGTCGGCGCGCCGAAAGTCAGTCCCCGCGAGACGGCGTCGTGTACGGCCCGGAGCACGTCCGGATGGGCATGGCCGAGCACCAGCGGACCCCAGGAGCCGACGTAGTCGATGTAGCGTTTGCCGTCGGCGTCCCACACGCATGCCCCCTCGCCGCGGGTGAAGAAACGCGGCGTGCCGCCGACGGAGCGGAAGGCGCGCACCGGCGAATTGACGCCGCCGGGGATGGTTTTCTGGGCGCGGGCGAAAAGTTCCTCGTTCTTGCTCATGGCGTGACTCGTTCCGTGAAGAGTGAAGTGTAAGCGGCGGCGCGGGCGCGGATGTCCGGCGCCTCAAACAGGTCGGTAATCACCGCCAGCAGGTCGGCGCCGGCGGCGATCAGCTGCGGGGCGTTGCGCAGGGTGATGCCGCCGATGGCGCAGACCGGCAGGCCGAGTTCGGCCTTGGCTGCGGCCGGCAAAGTCAGCGGCGCACGCACGGCGGCCGGCTTGGTGGACGAGGCGAAGAAGCTGCCGAAGGCGACGTAGTCGGCGCCGATGCGCTTCGCTTCCCGTGCCCGCTCCAATTCGTCGTAGCAGGAGATGCCGAGAAGCCGGTTCGGGCCGAGCGCGGCGCGGGCGGCGCCAAGGTCGCCGTCCTCGCGGCCGAGGTGGGCGCCGTCGGCGCCGACGGCCAGCGCCAGCAACAGATCGTCGTTGATGACAAGCGGGACACCATGGCGGCGGCAGAGGGCAAGCAGGGCCGCGGCCTGCTCGCGCCGCAGCGTGGCGCCGGCCGGTTTGTTGCGGTATTGCACCAGGCAGGCACCGCCGAGGAGGGCCTGCCCGGCGCGGCGCAGCAGGTCGGCCGTATCGGCAATATCCGGTGTGACGGCGTAGAGGCCCCTAAGTTTCATCCTCGGGCCCGGGCTCGCGCGCCCAGAAGAAGCGATCGGGTAAATACTGGCCCATGCCGGGCCGGAAGCCGTTGGCGAGCGACTGCCAGGTGTAGTCCTGGGCATCGCGCACGGCCTCGGCGATGTCCAGGCCGTTGGCCAGGTTGGCGGCGATGGCCGAGGCCAGGGTGCAGCCCGAGCCGTGATAGCTGCCGGGCAGGCGCTCCCAGGCGTCGGCGCGGATCAGGCCGTTTTCCCCGTAGAGGGAATTGACGACCTGGGCGCCTTGTTCGTGGGTGCCGGTGATCAGCACGAACTCGGCGCCGGCGCCGACCAGTCGCCGGGCGCATTCGGCCAGGGCGGGATCGTCCTCTTCGTCGCTCTCGCCGAGCGCCAGCCGGCGCGCCTCGTAACTGTTCGGCGTGATCAGGGTGGTCTGCGGCAGCAGCAGCTCGCGCAGGGCGGCGATCATGTCCTCGCTGGCCAGCTCGTCGCCGCGTCCGGAGGCCAGCACCGGATCGAGGACGAGCGGAATTTCGGGGTAGTCGGAGAGAATCTCGGCAATCGCGGCGATATTCTCCACGCTGCCGAGCATGCCGATCTTGAAGGCCGATACCGACATGTCCTCGAGCAGGACGCGCGCCTGGTCGGCCACCCAGTCGGACTCGATCGCCAGGACATCCTCGACACCGGCCGAATCCTGCACCGTCAGCGCGGTGACCACCGAGAGCGGATGGCAGCCCATGCTGGACAGCGTCATGATGTCGGCCTGGAGGCCGGCGCCGCCCGAAGGGTCGGAGGCGGCGAACACCATCACGATGGGCGGCAACAGGTCTTGGGGCATGGCGGGATGGCGGCTGGCGTGGCCGGAAGCGAATGAGGTAGACTGGGCCGATTCTAACCGAGAAAGACGGCATGACGGCCGGAGCGGCCTTCGCGCCCGGCACCCGTTGGGAACAACTTGGACCGAACCGGGTTTGTCCGGAATGCGGCGCACGCAAGGAGGATTTGGCGTCGCCCCAAATTTGAACAAGCATGTCAAAATTGGCATGGAAATCGCTGTTTTTTAGGGTATAGTTACAGCGCCTGACCGTGAAGTCCTAGAGCTGAAATCCGAAAACATCCAGCGGTCTTGCAAGAGGAGGCTAGGAAGCGTGGGGGAAGCAGCCAATCTGAGCGGCGTCAAGGTGATGGTGATCGACGACAGCAACACCATCCGCCGCAGCGCCGAAATTTTCCTGGTGCAGGCCGGCTGCCAGGTCGTGCTGGCCGAAGACGGTTTCGATGCGCTGGCGAAGATCGCCGACCACCACCCCGACATCATCTTCTGCGACATCATGATGCCGCGCCTCGACGGCTATCAGACCTGCGCCCTGATCAAGAAAAATCCGCGCTTCGGCGTGACGCCGGTGATCATGCTGTCGTCCAAGGACGGCCTGTTCGACCGGGCGCGCGGCCGCATGGTCGGTTCGGACGAGTATTTGACCAAGCCCTTCACCAAGGACAGCCTGCTGAAAGCCGTTGCGGACCATGTGCCGCAGCGGGTCTAGCGATTGCATTCGTCAAGAGGTAACACCATGCCCATCAAGAAAATTCTCATCGTCGACGATTCCCCGACCGAGCGCCATGCCTTGAGCGAGCTGCTCGCGAAGAACGGCTATGTCGTGGTCACCGCCGAGAGCGGGGAGGAGGCCATCGCCAAGTCGAAATCCGAAATGCCCGACCTCATCCTGATGGATGTCGTCATGCCCGGCATGAACGGCTACCAGGCCACGCGCACCATCACGCGGGAAGAGGCGACCAAGCATATCCCTGTCGTCATGTGCACCAGCAAGGGCCAGGAGACGGACAAGATCTGGGGCATGCGCCAGGGCGCCAACGATTACCTGGTCAAGCCGATCGACCCGAAAGTGCTGCTGGAGAAGATTGCCGCCCTGGGCTGAACGACCGCCGCCGATGGCCAAGAAGAAGATCAGCCTGCGTGAGTTCCAGGAAAGCCTGGTCCAGCGCCTCACCAGCGCCCGGGCCGGCCAAACCTCACGGGCCCTGCTGGGCGTGCGGGCGGGACGGGACTATTGGCTGCTGGACCTGTCCGACTCGGGCGAGATCGTGCCGCTGCCGCCTTTGACGACCGTTCCGCTGACCAAGCCCTGGTTCTGCGGCATCGCCAACATCCGCGGCACACTGTACAGCGTGGTCGACTTCTCCGCCTTCCAGGGGGGGGAAGCGACGCCGCAGAATGCCGACAGCCGCCTGCTCATCGTCGGCGGACGCTTCGGCATCAACAGCGCACTGCTGGTCAATCGGACCCTGGGTCTGCGCAACCTCGATGAGATGGAATTGCGCCCGGCCGAGGCCGAATCCCGGCCGTGGATGGGCGAGCAGCACGCGGACCAGCAGGGCAATGTGTGGAAACGGCTGAAGTTGAGGGAACTGCTCGGCCAGCCGGATTTCCTCGAAATCGGCCTGTCTTGAGCAGGGCGGCGCAAGTCGAAACCAGACGCTGAACATCGGAGACACCAGCATGGCATTCAAATTGAAAATACCCGGCTTGGGCGGCAGCAAGTCCAGCGCCGAGACCACGCAGAGCACGATTCTAGACACCCTGCAGCAGGCGGCGGTCCGCGGCGGCCGCTTCAAGCTGCCCGGCATCGGCGACAAGCCGGTCGGCACCCAGCTGCAACTGCTCGGCGGCCTGTTCGTGTTTTTCATGTTCGTCGTCGCCGTGGCGGCCTGGATGGACAGCCGCACCGCCACCCATGGTGCCGCCTACACGTCGGCGGCAGGCCAGATGCGCATGCTCTCGCAGGCCATCGCCAAGTCCGCCCAGCTGGCGTTGCAGGGCAACGCCGCCGCCTTCGTCGAACTGAAGGACAACCGGACCAACTTCGCCCTCCTGCTGGAGCGCGTGACGCAGGGCGGCACCATCGACGAAATCAACGTTCCGCCCAGCCCGGACACCACCCAGCCCGCCTTGCAGGCGCTGATCGCCGAGTGGGAAAAAACGGAAACCAACGCCGCCCAGGTGCTGGAGCAGGAGAAGAACCTGCAGCAGCTCGGCAAGTCGGTGGCGACCATCAATGCCAGGAACCCGCAACTGCTGGAGCTGGCCGAGCAGGTCGCCGCCCTCAAGCTGCAGATCGGCGCATCAGCGCGGGAAATCGCCGCCGCCAACCAGTTGGTGATGCTGACCCAGCGCCTGGCCAAGAACGCCAACGCCCTGCTGGTCGCCGATGCCATCGATCCGGAAGTGGCCTTCCTGCTGGGCAAGGACACCAACACCTTCCGTGACGTGCTGACGGCCCTGACCAAAGGCTCCGAGACCATGCGCATCAATCCCGCCGGCGACGCCGAGACGCGGGAGAAACTGGCCGAACTGGATGGCGCGTTCAAGGAATACCAGGAGGCCGTCGTCGGCATTCTCGGCAACATGCAGCGCCTGGTGCAGGCCAAGCAGGCGGGCAGCCGCATCTTCCGCGACAGCGGCACGCTGCTCAAGGCGGCGACCGACCTGTCCAATGCCTACGCCGCGGAAATCGCCGGTCGTGCCACCAACACCTGGGTCATCTCCTTTTTTGCGTTTTTTGCCATCGCTACCCTGGCCCTGATGGCGAAGGTCTTCAACGACGATTCCGCCACGCGACGGGAGCAGGCCGAACGCCAGCGGCACGAGGCCGAAACCGCCAAGAACGCCAGCCAGGAAGCCATTCTGCGGCTGATGAACGAGATGGGCGACCTGGCCGACGGCGACCTGACGGTGCGCGCCACGGTGACCGAGGACATCACGGGCGCCATCGCCGACTCGGTGAACTACACGATCGAGGAACTTGGCGTGCTGGTGCGGCGCATCAACGACGCCGCCGGCCGCGTGGCCGCCGCTTCCGAGGCTGCCCAGAAGACTTCCAACGAGCTGCTGGTGGCCACCGAGCGCCAGTCGCGCGAGATCAAGCAGGCCGGCGACAACGTGCTCGACATGGCGAAATCGATGAACCAGGTCTCGAGCGAGGCCATGGAGTCCGCCCAGGTGGCGCGCCAGTCGCTGGATGCCGCCCAGAAGGGCGCCGAGGCGGTGGAAAACTCCATCAAGGGCATGAACGAGATCCGCGACCAGATCCAGGAGACCTCGAAGCGGATCAAGCGACTGGGCGAATCCTCGCAGGAGATCGGCGAGATCGTGGAACTGATCTCGGACATTACCGAGCAGACCAACGTGCTGGCGCTGAACGCCGCCATCCAGGCGGCCTCCGCCGGCGAAGCGGGCCGCGGCTTCACGGTGGTGGCGGAAGAAGTGCAGCGGCTGGCCGAACGCTCCGGCGAAGCGACGAAGCAGATCGCGGCGATCGTGAAGACGATTCAGACCGACACGCAGGACGCCGTCTCCGCCATGGAAAACTCGACGCGGGGCGTGGTGGAAGGAGCCAAGCTGTCCGACGCCGCCGGCCAGGCGCTGCAGGAAATCTCCTCGGTGTCGACCAACCTGGCCTCGCTGATCGAATCGATCTCCTCCGCCACCCAGCAACAGGCGGAAAACGCCACGCGCGTGGCGCAGAACATGCAGGGTATTTTGCAGGTGACTGAGCAAACGACCATCGGCACCAAGCAGACCGCGGTATCGATCGGCCAGCTCGCCGAACTCGCCGTCGAACTGAAGGGCTCGGTGTCGGGCTTCAAGGTCTAGGCGAACGAAGCGCGGGCGACGCAATGGCTGCTACCACCGATCTCGATCTCGGTCCGCTCTCCTGGGTCAAGGGCGAGATCGACCTTGCCCTGGGGCGTGCCCACGAGGCACTCGGCAAGTTCGTCGAGAACCCCGCTGATTCCGCCCAGCTCAAGTTCGCCCGCACGCATCTTCACCAGGCCCATGGCGCCCTGTCCATCGTCGGCCTGGACGGCGTCACGCAATTCTCCGAAGCCATCGAACAGTTGCTGGACGACATCGAGGGCGGATCGGTTCCGGCCACGGCCTCGTCGGGCGAGCTGGCGCAGCGGGCGATTACGGCGATTCGCCATTATCTCGACGAGGTGGCAGGCGGCATGCCGAATCAGCCGCTCAAGCTTCTTCCGGCCTATCGCGACCTGCTGGCGGCGCGGGGCGTGGAGCGCGTCGCCTCAAGCGATCTGTTCTTCCCGGATATTTCCTTGCGCCCCCCGAAGCGGGTGGAGGAGCCTTCGCAGCTGTCCGCAGCCGATACGGCGCGCCGCCTGAAAGCCGAGCGCGCGCGCTTCGAGCGCGGCTTTCTGCGCTGGCTGCGCGATGCCGACGATGTCGCCGGCATCACCGAGATGCGTGAGGCCGTGGCTGCCATCGAGGCCACGCAGGCCCTTCCCGCCGCGCGGGCCTTCTGGTGGATCACCATCGCGCTGCTCGACGCCCTGGCGGCGCGGCAGGTGCCGGTCGATTTTCAGGTCAAGAAACTGTGTGCCCGCATCGATTTGCAGATGCGCCGGCTGCTGGAGGGTTCCAAGACGGTGGCGGAGCGCCTGGTGCGCGATGCCCTGTACTTCGTCGCCGTCGCCAATGGCGGCGGCGCGCAGGTGCAGCAGGTCAAGGAAACCTACCAGCTCGGAGCGCTGGTGCCCTCGCGCAGCGAGGACATCGAGCCCCTCAGGCCCGTGCTGCGGGCCATGCGCGATGCCCTCGTCGCGGCCAAGGAGGCCTGGAACAAATTCTGTGCCGGTGCAGCCGTGGCCCTGCCGCAGTTCCATGACAACACCGTCACGCTGGCCAGCAAGGGCGGCGGACTGATCAACGATCACCTTGCCCGCCTGGTGGCCGGCATTGCCGAAGCCGCCCAATGGCTGCGCAAGGATCCCCTCAGGCAGAACGACGCCACGGCCATGGAAGTCGCCACGGCCCTGTTGCTGGCCGAAAATGCGCTGGAGAACTACGAACAACTGGGCACGGATTTTCCGCAGCAGGTGGAAACCGTCATTCGTCGGCTGGCCGGCTTGATGCGCGGCGAGACCTTGGCCGATCTATCGGCGCCACTCCTCGATGAAATGTCCCGGCGCGCGCAGGAACGCTTGATGATGAGCCAGGTGGCGCGGGAAATCCTTGCCAATCTGGCACAGATCGAGCAGTCGCTCGACGCCTTCTTCCGCGATACAAGCCACCGCGAAGAGCTGGCTGCCCTGGCCGGTCCGCTGAATCAGGTCGAGGGCGCCCTGATCATCCTGGGCCAGGACAAGGCCGTGGCCTTGCTGCGCGATTGCGAAGCCCGCATCAAGGAATTCGCCAACCCCGACGTTATGCCGCCGCAGCAGGAATTCGAGCAAGTGGCACACAGCCTGTCCGGCCTGGGCTTTTTCGTCGAGGCCCTCCAGCATGGACCGGCCGACTTGGATGAAATCCTCAAGCCTGCCCATCCCAAGACTCTCCCGGCAGAAGAGGAGGTTGCGGAAACGCCTGCTCCCTCCGTCGAAGAGGAACTGGAGCAGCAGAAACGGGAAGCGCAGGCGCTGGCAGAGGCCTTGCGCGACAAGCCCCAGGACGAGAGCGTGCGCGAGGATCTCAAGCAGCACCTCGAAACCATACGCCAGGATGCCAGCCTCGTCGCCGATGCCAAGCTCGAAGAAGAAGCCAAGGCGGCGCTGGCGGCACTCGCCGGCGCGCCGGCTGAAGCCATGGCTGGGCAGGTCGAAGAGGCCATCGCCCGCGTCGCCCCGGCGGCGCCCGTGGAAGTGGCGGCACCCTCGGCTGAAACCCTGCGCCTGGCGGAGGCGCCCAGCGAGGAAATCGACGCCGAGCTGCTGGCCATCTTCCTCGAAGAGGCGCATGAGGTGCTGGGCACCATTGGCGAGAATCTGGATCTGTCCCGCGGCGAACCCCACAACCACGAATACCTGACGACCATCCGGCGCGGCTTCCACACCCTGAAGGGAAGCGGCCGCATGGTCGGCCTCACCGATCTGGGCGAAACCGCCTGGGCGATCGAACAGGTCATGAACAAGTGGCTGCAGTCCGAGCAGGATGCAACCCCCTCGCTTTACCGTCTGATCGAGGAGGCGCATGCCCTGTTCGGCGCCTGGGTAGCCCAGCTGGAGGCCGGTGGCGGCACGCACAAGGATGCCGATGGCCTGTTGGCCATGGCCGGGCGGGTCAAGGTCGGTGAAGACATCCTCGGCGCCGTGACCGAAACTGCCGGGGAAGCCGGCCCGGCACTCGGGCCGGAAGCACTCGAGATTGAAGAGATCGCCGCTGAGCCGGCCGCGGCGGAAGCGGGGGGCGAGATTGTGCTTCCCGAACTGACCGAGGCGCCGCCTCTGGTCGAAGAAGTCATCGAGATGCCACCGGCCGACGATTCCGTAAGCCTCGGCGATTTGCTCATCTCCCGTTCGCTCTACGACATGTACGTGGGCGAGTCGCGCGGCCATTTGGCGGTGCTGCGTCTTGACTTGAACGCACTCAAGCTGACGCCCCAGGTGCCGCCCGAGGCGATGGTGCGTGCCGCACATACGCTGGCCGGCATTTCGGGAACCGTCGGCATCGATCCGGTCAGCCGCCTGGCTTCATCGCTCGAGCATGCCCTACTGCGCCTGGCGCGAGGCAGCCAGACCTGCAACAGCGGTCAGATCGGGCTGCTCGGCACGGCCATTTCGACGCTGGACGCCATGCTTGCCTCGGTTTCCGAACAGCGGGTGCCGCATGGGGCGGACGGCTTGGCGGCGGAGCTCGATGAGGTGGCGAGAACGACGCCACCCGCCACTTTCGAACTGAGCGTGGTGCCGCCCCCCGAGACGGCGCTTGCACCGGCTGCGGAAGAAGAAATCGTGCTGGAAGTGCCCCTCGAGAAAGCCGCAGCAGCGGAGACGGGACTGCTCGAAGCGCCTGCCGAAGCAGCGCTGATCGAAGAACCGGTTTTGCCGGAATTCGAAGCTGCTCCCACCATCGAAGACGAAGCAACTGCCGCCCCCGAGACGCGCCAGCCATTGCCAGCGGCTGAACCTGTGCCGGCTCCTGCTCCGGCGGCAATCGTCTCCGAAACGGCCGAAGCAGCGGAAGCCGGTGCCGAACGGCGCAAGCTGCGCCTACAGGACGATCTGGACGAACAACTGCTGCCGATTTTCCTGGAAGAGGCGGTGGATCTGATCCGCGAGATCGGCATCGAGTTGCGCAACTGGCATGCCAACCTCCAGGACGCGGAAGCGGCGAGCACCTTGGCCCGGCTGCTGCATACCCTCAAGGGCAGCGCCCGCATGGCGGGCGCCATGGGGATGGGCGAACTGGTGCACAGCATGGAATCGCGCCTGGAGAACGCGCTCTCGACGCAGGCCATCACGCCGCAATTCCTGGATGAGCTCGATACTTCCTTCGACCGCGCCACTTTCCTGCTCGACGGCCTGCAAAAGCGGGCGGCCGGTGTGGTGGAGGAACCCGCCGAGGAACAGGCCGTACCCAGTGGCGTTGCGGCGGCGCCCCAGCCTGCGCGCATGCCGGCCGAGGAATTCGAAGCCGAAGCCGCGGCGGTGCGCGCCATGCTGCGGGTGCGCGCGGACCTGGTCGATCGCCTGGTCAACGAAGCCGGCGAAATGTCGATTTCGCGTTCGCGCATCGAGGGCGAGATGCGCGCCTTGCGCGGATCCTTGCTCGATCTGACCGAGAACGTAATCCGTCTGCGCGGACAACTGCGGGAGATCGAGATACAGGCCGAATCCCAGATGCAGTCGCGCATGGCCCTGGCCCACGAGGCGCACGCCGAATTCGATCCCCTCGAGTTCGACCGTTTTACGCGCTTCCAGGAAATCACCCGCATGATGGCCGAGAGCGTGAACGACGTGACCACGGTTCAGCATGCCCTTCTGCGCAATCTCGACCATGCCGATGCCGCCATCACCAGCCAGGCGAGGCAGAACCGGGAACTCTCGCAGGCGCTGATGGGTGTGCGCATGATTCCCTTCAATTCGGTGGCCGACCGGCTGTACCGGGTCGTGCGGCAGACGGCCAAGGAGCTGGGCAAGAAAGCCAACCTCGACATCCGCGGCGGCCAGGTGGAACTCGATCGTTCCGTGCTGGAGAAAATGACCGGCCCGATCGAGCACCTCCTGCGCAATGCCATCACGCACGGCCTCGAGGAGGGGCCTCAGCGCCAGGCGGCCGGCAAGCCGGAAATCGGGGAAATCGGCCTGACGCTGTCACAAGAGGGCAACGAGATCGTGATCGACATGGTCGACGACGGCGCCGGGCTGGATTTCGAGCGCATTCGCCACAAGGCCATTGAGCAGGGACTGCTCGCACCGGATCTGCATCCGGAGGAAACGGCCCTCGCGGAGCTGATTTTCCAACCAGGCTTCTCGACCGCCAAGGAACTCACCGAGATTGCCGGTCGAGGCGTCGGCATGGACGTTGTCAAGGCGGAAACGGCCCAGTTGGGCGGGCGCGTCGAGGTGACCTCCACGGCAGGCAAAGGCGCCCGCTTCCGGATTTACCTGCCGCTGACATTGGCGGTGGCGCAGGCCCTGCTGGTGCGGGTCGGCGGACGGACCTACGCCATTCCCTCCGTGATGGTGGAGCAGGTCATGGAACTCAAGGAGGCGGCGGTCGACAGGATTCGTGCAGACGGCACGGCCGAGTGGCTGGGCAACCGCTACCCGTATTATTTCCTGCCGCGCCTGCTGGGCGATGCCTATACCCTGCCGGAACAGCAGCGCCGTTATTCCCTGCTTCTGCTGCGGGCCGGCGCCCAGCGCGTTTCCGTCCAGGTGGACGAGCTGCGCGGCAACCAGGAAGTCGTCATCAAGAATATCGGGCCCCAGCTGGCCCGGGTGATCGGCATCGCCGGGGCCACCGTGCTGGGCGATGGCGAGGTGGTGCTGATCCTCAACCCCATCGCCCTCGCCAGCCGCGATTTCAAAGTGGTTGCCCAGGCGGCGGAAATGCCGGCCGCGCCGGCGGCCGAGGCGCCCGCCACACCACGCCTGCCGACCGTGATGGTCGTGGACGACTCCCTGACCGTGCGCAAGATCGCCGGACGCCTCCTGTCGCGCGAGGGCTACCACGTCCTTACCGCCAAGGATGGCGTCGATGCCCTCGAGCAGTTGCTCGACGTCGTGCCCGACGTCATGCTGGTCGACATCGAGATGCCCCGCATGGACGGATTCGACCTCACCCGCAACGTCCGCGGAGACGCCCGCTTGAAGAATGTCCCGATTATCATGATCACCTCCCGCACGGCGGACAAGCATCGCAACTACGCCAAGGAAATCGGCGTCAACCACTACCTCGGCAAGCCCTATCAGGAAGAAGAGCTCCTCGGCCTGATCGCCGGCTATGCGCGCCAGAGGACAACCAGCGCGGTCTGATCCACGCCGGCCCAGGCGGGATTACAATGCCGACGTGGTCCAGCAAGACGTCAACCTCACACATCACTTCCTGATCGCCATGCCCGCCATGGTCGACCCGAACTTTGCCCGCACCCTGACCTACATCTGCGAGCACAACGATCAGGGCGCCCTCGGCATCGTCATCAACCGCCCGCTCGACATGACCCTCGAGGCGCTTTTCGAGCGGATCGACATTCCCCTCGAAGCCAGGCGCTTCGCCAGCCTGCCAGTCATGTTTGGCGGGCCCGTGCAGACCGATCGGGGTTTCGTGCTACATCGGCCTGTCGGCAACTGGCAGGCGACGCTGCCGGTCAAGGACGAACTCGGACTGACCAGCTCCCGCGACATATTGCAGTCGGTCGGTAGCGCCGGCGAGCCCGAGCAGTTCATGGTTTCCCTCGGCTACGCCGGCTGGGCGGCCGGCCAGCTCGAGTACGAGCTGACCCAGAACGCCTGGCTGACGGTGGCCGCCGACGCCCAGGTCATCTTCGGCCTACCGCCGGAAGAGCGCCTGCCTGCCGCGATGCAGCTGCTCGGTTTCGACCTGGCCAACCTCTCCGACGTGGCGGGGCATGCCTGAAGGGATGATGAGTCCGGCGGCATTCAGGCGTACAATGCTGTTTTTGATGGTTTCATCTCCTTCCCTCCCTCCTTCCCGGCCTGCCGACGGCACTACCGTTCTGGCATTCGATTTCGGCTTGAAGCGCATTGGTGTCGCCGTGGGCGAGCGCCTGCTCGGGCGGGCCAGGGCCCTGACCACCATCGAGGCCGAGGCGAACGAGGCGCGCTTCGCGGCGATTGCCCGGCTTATCACGGAGTGGCAGCCCGCCCTGCTGGTCGTCGGCCTGCCGTTGTCGCTGGATGGCGAGGAGCATGAAATGACCGCCCGCGCCCGTCGTTTCGCCAATCAGCTGCATGGCCGCTCCGGCCTGCCGGTGGTGCTTGCCGACGAGCGGCTGACATCCGCCGCGGCCGATGCCGAATTGCGCGAGGCAGGCCACGGCTGGAAGGCGCGCAAGGCCAGGATCGATGCGCTGGCGGCCCAGCATATTCTCCAGGATTACTTCGATGCTGCCTGACGCCGAACGTCTTTGTGCCGACTTGGCGGAAAGCATGCGTCAGGGGCTGCATCCCGACACGGCCCTGGTCGGCATTCACACCGGCGGCGTTTGGGTAGCCGGGCGCCTGCATGCCGCACTCGGTTTGAAGACGCCGCTGGGCTCGATCGACGTCTCGTTTTACCGTGACGATTTCAGCCGCAGCGGCCTGCATCCGCAACCCAAGACCTCGGACATTCCCTTCGCGGTGGAGGATCGGCCGATCGTCATCGTCGACGACGTGCTCTACACCGGCCGCACCATCCGGGCGGCCATGAACGAGATTTTCGATTATGGGCGACCGTCGCGCATCGATCTGGCGGTGCTGATCGACCGGGGCGGGCGCGAACTGCCGGTGTGCCCGCGCTGGGCCGCGCAGACGATGCAGATCGAGCCGGGCAAGAGCCTCCAGTTGGAGCGCGGCGAGACGGGTGTGCTGACTTTGAGGCTGATCGATGCGTAACCCGCAACTCGACAAAAACGGCGGCCTGCAGCACCTGCTCACCATCGACGGGCTGCCGCGGGACGTCCTGACCGCTATCCTCGATACGGCGGCGCCCTTCACCGAAGTCGCCGAGCGGGAAGTGAAGAAGTTGCCGCTGCTGCGCGGCAAGAGCGTCTTCAACCTGTTCTTCGAGAGCTCGACACGCACCCGCACCACCTTCGAGATCGCCGCGAAACGGCTCTCGGCGGACGTCATCAACCTCAACATCAGCACCTCGTCGACCTCGAAGGGGGAGACCCTGCTCGACACGGTGGACAATCTCTGCGCGATGCAAGCCGACATGTTCGTGGTGCGGCATGCCGCCAGCGGTGCCCCTTTCCTGATCGCCCAGCACCTTGCGGCGATGGGCCTCGACCACATTCATGTCATCAACGCCGGCGACGGGCGCCACGCGCATCCGACGCAGGGCCTGCTCGACATGTACACCATCCGACATTACAAAAAGAACTTCGGCAACCTGGTGGTGGCCGTCGTCGGCGACGTGTTGCACTCGCGCGTGGCCCGTTCCCAGATCCATGCCCTGACCACGCTGGGCGTGCCTGAGGTCCGCGTGATCGGCCCGAAGACGCTGATTCCGACCGAGGTTGAGAAACTCGGCGTGCGGGTGTTCCATGACATGCGCGCCGGCCTCAAGGACGTCGATGTGGTGATGATGCTGCGACTGCAGAATGAGCGCATGCAGGGGGCGCTCCTGCCCAGCCCGCAGGAATTCTTCAAGTACTACGGCCTGACTGCGGACAAGCTGGAATGCGCCCGTCCCGACGCCATCGTCATGCATCCGGGGCCGATGAACCGCGGCGTCGAGATCGATTCGGCCGTGGCCGACGGGCCGCATGCGGTGATCCTGCCGCAGGTCACTTTCGGCATTGCCGTGCGCATGGCCGTGATGAGCATGCTGGCGGGGGCGTGAGCGCATGAAGATCCACATCAAGAACGGCCGCCTCGTCGATCCCGCCAACGGCATCGATGCACAACAGGACGTCTATATTGCCGCCGGCCGCATTGCGGCGGTTGCTGCCGCGCCGGAAGGCTTCGTCGCCAACCGCGTCATCGATGCCGCCGGCCTGGTGGTCTGTCCCGGTCTGATCGATCTGTCCGCCCGACTGCGCGAGCCGGGCTTCGAATACAAGGCGACGCTGGAATCGGAAATGGCCGCGGCAGCGGCGGGCGGGGTCACCAGCCTGGCCTGCCCGCCCGATACCGACCCTCCGCTTGACGAGCCGGGGCTGGTCGAGATGCTCAAGCATCGTGCCCGCCACCCGAATTTCGCTCATGTCTATCCGGTGGGCGCGCTGACGCTCGGCCTGGCGGGCGAACGCCTGACCGAAATGGCCGAACTGCATGAAGCCGGCTGCATCGCCTTCGGCCAGGCGAACATGCCGGTGGTGGATACCCAGGTCCTGATGCGCGCACTGCAATATGCCGCCACCTTCGATTATCCCGTCTGGCTGCAGGCGCAGGATCCCTTCCTCGGCAAGGACGGCGTGGCCCATGACGGCGAAGTGGCGACACGGCTGGGCCTGTCGGGCATGCCGGTAAGTGCCGAGACCATTGCGATTGCCACCATCCTGCAACTGGCGCGGGACACGGGCGTACGCGTCCATCTCACGCGTATCTCGAGTGCGGCGGCGCTGGAGATGATCGCTGCCGCCCGGTCGAGCGGAATTGCCGTCACCTGCGATGTCTCGATCAATCACCTGCACCTTTCCGACCAGGATATCGGTTACTTCAATCCGCATGCCCATCTCGTGCCGCCTCTGCGCGCCGGCCGCGACCGGGATGCGCTGAGACGCGGCCTGGCCGATGGCACCATCAATGCGCTGTGCTCCGACCATACGCCGGTGGACGACGATGCCAAGCAGGTCCCTTTCAGCGAAGCCGAACCCGGCGCCACCGGCCTCGAGCTTCTGCTGCCATTGACCCTGAAATGGGCGGCGGAAATGCGGTTGACGCTGGGCACCGCCCTGGCTCGCATTACGACGGATTCGGCCCGCATACTCGGCCTCCCTGCCGGCACCTTGACCGTCGGCGCGGCAGCCGACGTCTGCGTTTTCGATCCGCACGGCAGCCTGCGGGTGACAAGGGACAAGCTCAAGAGCCAGGGCAAGAACACGCCCTTCCTCGGCATGGAGCTGCCTGGACGCGTCCGTTACACACTGCTCGACGGCCACGTCGCCTACGAGAGCAGGCCCTAAGACCGGCGCGCGCGTTTACTCGGCGCGGACAGACTGCGCCAGCAGTTTTGCGACCGCCTGCTCGGAGGCATCCCGGATGCGCAGCCGCTTGACGCGCGAGCTCGCGCCACTGACCAGCTCCAGACGCGATTTCGGCATGTCCAGCTGTTCGGCGAGGAATGCCAACAGGGCCTTGTTGGCCTTGCCGTCGACGGGTGGCGCGGCCAGGCGGATTTTCAGCGCATCGCCATGCAGGCCGGCGAAAGCGGACGTGCCGGCGCCGGGCTGCACGTGCAGATTAAGGATGAAACTCCCGGAGGCTTCAGGCCGCAGCCAGGGCTCTGTCATGCGATGAAGGGGATCAGCAGCACACGCAGCCATGAAAGCACCATCAGGACCACCTGCAACGCCAGCAGCAGCACCAGGGGCGACAAATCCACGTTGGCGATCGGCGGGATCAGCCTTTGGAACGGTCGCAGGAAAGGACGCGACAGGCTGTTGAACAGAGGGGCCAGGGGCGCGCGCGGATTGAACCAGGACAGCGCCGCCGAAAACAGCACGACGCCGATCAGGAGGTAGACCGAAAAGCGCAGCAGCTCCACCACTGCGATTGCGACGACGACGGGGATGGCGATGGCGGCGCCGGTTGCGAAGGAGAAGCGCTTCAGCCAGAAGGCGATCGCCAAATAGGCGCCGTGCAGGACGAGGGCGCCTGTCAGGCTCGGCATGTCGAGCCCGAACAGGCCGGGGATCAGCCGGCGGGCCGGACGCACCAACCAGTCGGTCACGGCGACGACGAAATGGCCGACCTGGTTGCGGAAGGAGGCCCGCAGCAACTGCATGTAGAAACGCAGCAGCAGCATGAAGACGAAGAAGCCGGTGACGGTCTCGAGGATCAGCAGCAGGAGGTTGGTCAACATCAGCTCTTCCCCAGCAGATCGCCCAATTCGCGGCCGCGCGCATCGGCCGCCTTGACGGCCCGCAGGATGACCGCCTTGAAGCCATCCGCATCGAGAGAATTCAGCGCCGCCTCGGTGGTGCCGCCCTTCGAGGTGACGCGCTGCCTGAGCACGGAGACGTCCTCTTCGCTGCCGACGGCCAGCGCGGCGGAACCGACAACGGTTTCGATGGCCAGCAAACCCGCCTGCTCCTCCGAAAAGCCCAGCGCGCGTGCGGCGTCCCGCAATGCCTCGATGAAGTAGAACACATAGGCCGACCCGCTGGCAGAGACGGCGGTGACGGCGTCCATCAGGGACTCGTCGGCGATCCACAGCGTTTTGCCGACGGCGCCGAGGATCCGCTCGGCCTGGCGTCGTGCTTCCCCGTCGATGGACGGATCGGCGTAGAGGCCGGTGATGCCGGCGCCGATCAGGGCCGGGGTGTTGGGCATGGTGCGCACCAGCTTCGCATGGCCGCCCAGCCAGCGCGAGATGTCCGCCAGGCGCATGCCGGCGGCAATGCTGACGATCAACTGGTCCTTCAGCTTGCCGGCGAGGGGCGCCAGCGCCTCCCGCATCTGCTGCGGCTTGACCGACAGCACCAGCACATCGCTGCCGAGGATCGATGCGTCGCTTGCCGCCAGGCAAGCGACCCCGAAGCCGGCGGAGAGCCGCGCGCGGCTTTCCGCCAGCGGCTCGACGACCGTGATGTCGGCAGCCGAAAAGCCCTGCTTGAGCAAGCCGCCGATGAGGGCGTTGGCCATGTTGCCGCCGCCGATGAACGTGATCTTCATGCGTAGTGCCTTTCTCCGAAGATGGCGGTGCCGATCCTGACGATCGTGGCGCCTTCCAGGATGGCCGCCTCGAGGTCGTCGGACATGCCCATCGACAGCGTGTCCAGAGACAGCCCGCCGCGATTGAGCCCGTCGCGCAGTTCGCGCAACATTGCGAAACGGCGCCGGGCCAGAGCCAGATCGTCGGTCGGCTCGGGAATCGCCATCAGGCCGCGCAGCCTCAGGTTCGGCAATCCGGCCACGGCATGTGCCAATGTCGCCGTGTCCGCGGGACTGACTCCGCTCTTGCTGGCCTCGCCGCTGACATTGACCTGGATGCAGACCTGCAGGGGCGGCCTGCCGGCGCCGCGCGCCGCCGACAACCTTTCGGCGATCTTCAGCCGCTCGATGCCGTGCACCCAGTCGAAATGTTCGGCCACCGGCCGCGTTTTGTTGCTCTGCAGGGGGCCGATGAAATGCCATTCCAGGGCGAGATCGTCCAGCGCACCGATCTTGGCGAGGCCTTCCTGCACGTAATTTTCGCCGAAGGCCCGCTGTCCCGCTGCCACCGCCTCGCGAATCCGCTCCGCCGGGAAGGTCTTGCTGGCGGCCAGAAGCAAGACCTCACCGACCGCCCGTCCGGCCAATTCCGCCGCTGCGGCGATGCGCGCCCTGACAGCTTGCAAGTTGGCGGAAATTGTTGTCATAATGCCCTGAAAAATCGGGGCAAGTATATCATCGCGCCATCGCGCCGATTTCCATCTTCAGGCGCTACGGACGGTACTCATGGACATCACCGAACTGCTGGCATTTTCCGTCAAGAACAAGGCTTCCGACCTGCATCTTTCGGCGGGCCTGCCGCCGATGATCCGCGTGCACGGCGACGTGCGGCGCATCAACCTGCCGCCGATGGAGCACAAGGACGTGCACGGCATGGTGTATGACATCATGAACGACGGCCAGCGCAAGCACTACGAGGAAAATCTGGAGTGCGACTTCTCCTTCGCCGTGCCGAACTTGGCGCGCTTCCGCGTCAATGCCTTCGTGCAGCATCGCGGCGCCGGCGCCGTGTTTCGGACCATTCCCTCCAAGGTGCTTTCCCTCGAGGATCTGAATTGCCCGAAGATTTTCCAGGAAATCTCCGAGTATCCGCGCGGCGTCGTGCTGGTGACCGGGCCGACCGGCTCCGGCAAGTCGACCACCCTGGCAGCGATGATCAACTACATCAACGAGAACGAGCACGGCCACATCCTCACGGTCGAGGATCCGATCGAATTCGTGCACGAATCGAAGAAATGCCTGATCAACCAGCGCGAGGTGGGCCCGCACACGCTGTCCTTCAACAACGCGCTGCGCAGCGCCCTGCGCGAGGACCCGGACGTGATCCTGGTCGGCGAGATGCGCGACCTGGAGACCATCCGCCTGGCGCTGACCGCTGCGGAAACCGGCCACCTGGTTTTCGGCACCCTGCACACCAGTTCGGCGGCGAAGACCATCGACCGGGTCATCGACGTCTTCCCGGCGGCGGAAAAGGAGATGGTGCGGGCGATGTTGTCCGAATCGCTGCGCGCCGTCATCTCCCAGACGCTGCTCAAGACCAAGGACGGACAGGGCCGCGTCGCCGCCCACGAGATCATGATCGGCACCCCGGCCATCCGCAACCTGATCCGCGAGGCCAAGGTGGCGCAGATGTACTCGGCCATCCAGACCGGCCAGGCCATGGGCATGCAGACGCTCGACCAGAACCTGGTCGATCTTGTCCGCCGCAACATCGTCTCTCCGGCCGAGGCGAGGACCAAGGCCGCCAACAAGGACAATTTTGCCGGTTAGCGAAGCCAAGCGGCACAATTGCGCCGTAGGCTAACATCGCGCAGGGCGCGATGTTAAGCGGCGAAGCCGCGGCCGGAGACACAATTTTGCCGGGTAGCAGAGACTACCTGGTAGGAGGATCGAAATATGGAAAGAGACCAGGCACTCAAATTCATGTACGACCTGCTGCGGCTGATGTCGCAGAAAAAGGGTTCCGACCTGTTCATCACCGCCGGCTTTCCGCCCGCCATCAAGGTCGATGGCAAGATCACGCCGCAGTCGAACCAGAGCCTGACGCCGCAGCACACCGCCGAATTGGCGCGCGCCATCATGAACGACAAACAGGCGGCGGAGTTCGAGTCGACCAAGGAATGCAACTTCGCCATCAGCCCGGCCGGCATCGGCCGCTTCCGGGTGAATGCCTTCGTGCAGCAGGCACGCATCGGCGTGGTGCTGCGGACCATCGCAACGTCGATTCCGACCTTCGAAAGCCTGCAGCTGCCGCCGGTGCTCAAGGACATCTCGATGACCAAACGCGGCTTGGTCATCCTGGTCGGCGGCACCGGCACCGGCAAGTCGACCTCGCTGGCGGCGATGGTGGACTACCGCAACGAGAACAGCTACGGCCACATCATCACCGTCGAGGATCCGATCGAGTACGTGCACGAGCACAAGAAGTGCATCGTCACGCAGCGCGAGGTCGGCATCGACACCGATTCCTGGGAGGCGGCGCTGAAGAACACCCTGCGCCAGGCGCCCGACGTCATCCTGATGGGCGAAATCCGCGACCGCGAGACGATGGACCATGCCATTGCGTTCGCCGAGACCGGCCACCTGTGCATGGCCACGCTGCATGCCAACAGCACCAACCAGGCGCTCGATCGCATCATCAACTTCTTCCCCGAGGAGCGGCGCCAGCAGCTGTTGATGGATCTTTCGTTGAACGTGCGCGCCTTCGTCTCGCAGCGCCTGATCCCGATGAAGGACGGCAAGGGGCGCGCGGCGGCCTTCGAGGTCATGCTCAACTCGCCGCTGATCTCCGACCTTATCTTCAAGGGCGAGGTGCACGAGATCAAGGAGATCATGAAGAAGTCGCGGGAGCTTGGCATGCAGACCTTCGACCAATCCCTGTTCGATCTCCACGAGGCCGGCAAGATCAGCTACGAGGATGCGCTGCGTAATGCGGACTCGGTCAACGACCTGCGCCTGACCATCAAGCTGCAGGGCAAGGAATCGAAGGACCGCGACCTTGCCGCAGGCATCCAGCACCTCGATATCGTCTAGCCGCTAGGCGGGCTTTTGCCGCCGGTGCGTGCCGGCGACGATTCCGTATTCCAGCAGACGGCACTCCAGCGCGCCGTTGAACAGCGGCGTGCGCTTCGAGGCCTTCAGGCCGATCAGCTTCGGCATTTGCGGATCCGCGGAGAGGAAATAGCAGCGCCAGCCGGCGAAGCGCTGCTTGAGCGCATCGCCCAGCTTCGGATAGAAGGCCGCCAGCCGTTCCGCCTCCTCCAGCCGCACGCCATAGGGCGGGTTGGCGACGAGCACGCCTTTCGGCGCCGGCGGCGTGCGCTCCAGCATGTCGATGCACTCCAGCCGCACGCATTCGAGCAGGCCTGCCGCGGCGAGATTCTGCCGCGCCCGCGCGACCTGGTCCAGGCTGATGTCGCTGCCGAAGATCGATTGCGGCACGACCGGCTGCCTGCGTCCTTCCGCATCCGTCAGGAGTTTCTGCCAGAGCGCCGCATCGAAATTGTTCAGGCGGAAAAAGCCGAACTTGCGCTCCAATCCCGGCGCGATGCCGTGGGCCATCAGGGCCGCCTCGAGCAGGAAGGTGCCCGAGCCGCACATCGGGTCGAGCAGCGGCGTGCCGGGCTGCCAGCCCGCCAGTTGCAGAATGCCGGCGGCCAGGTTTTCCTTCAGCGGCGCCTCGACCGAGGCGAACTTGTAGCCGCGCTTGTAGAGCGGCTCGCCCGAGGTGTCGAGATACAGCGTCGCCTCGCGGTCGGTGAGGAAGGCGTGGATGCGCACGTTCGGCTCGGCGGTATCCACGCTGGGGCGCTCGCCGGTTTCGGCGCGGAAGCGGTCGCATACCGCATCCTTGATGCGCAGTGTGGTGAAATCCAGGCTCTTCAGCGGACTGCGGATCGCCGTCATGTAGACACGCAGCGTGCGGCGCACGGCGAAGAACTCGTGCCAGGGGACGCCGCATGCCAGTCGGTAGATGTCCTCTTCGCGCCGGTAGGAGCCGCGGGCGACGCACCAGAGGATGCGGGTGGCCAAGCGGCTCCACAGGTTGGCGCGATAGCAGGTGTCCCAGTTGCCGGCGAAGCCGACGCCGCCGGGAACGGATTCGGTGTGCGTGGCACCGGCTTCCCGCAGTTCCTCTGCCAGCAGGGGTTCCAGCCCGCGCGGGCAAGTGGCGAAGAAGCGCTCCATCAAAATGGCTTGAACAGCACCAGCCAGACCGCGACGAGGAGAATCAGCACGGGGAACTCGTTGAACCAGCGGAACCAGACGTGGCTTTTCGTGTTGCGGTCCGCCGCGAAATTTTTCAGCAGACTGCCGCAGTACAGATGGTAGACGAGCAGCACCAGCACCAGTGCGAACTTGGCATGGATCCAGTAACCCCACGGCCCGTAGCCGAACCACAGCCAGAGGCCGAAGGCGATCGTGAGGATGGCGCCCGGCGCCATGATGCCGTAGTAGAGCTTGCGTTCCATGAGCTTGAAGCGTTCGCGGCTCGGCGCGTCCTCGCTCATGGCGTGATAAACGAACAGGCGCGGCAGGTAGAACAGGCCGGCGAACCAGGCCACCATGAAGACGATGTGCAGCCACTTGATCCACAGCATTTCAGTTTTCCTCCGGCAGCAGGCGGTCCAGCGCGGTGGCGACGTCGGGATACTGGAGCCGCACGCCCAGTTCGCGCTTGATGCGCCGGTTGGCCAGCTGTCGCGATTCCTCCATGAAAGACAGCATTGCGGGCGTCAGGCGCGAGGTGATTTCCGTGCGCGGCAGTCGCGGGGCGCGCGGCAGGCCGAATCTGTCGGCCAGCAAGTCGAAGTATCCGCCCATCTTCAGCGCCGAATCGTCGCAGGCATTGTAAGCCCGCCCCGCCCTTCCGCGCGCGAGGGCAGCGATGGCAATGGCGGCCAGATCGTCGGCGTGGATGTGGCTGGTGAAAACATCTTCCTCCTCGCGCAGCAGGGGCAGCCCGCGCGCGAGCCGTGCCAGCGGCAAACGGTCACCCGCGTAGATGCCCGGTGCGCGCAGGATGGAGACGGCGACGCGCCGGTTGCGGCCGAAGCGCCGGAGCCGCGTTTCGGCATCGACGCGGCGGCGGGCTCGGGAGGATCGCGGACGCAGCGGGCGCTCCTCGGCAACTCGGGCTCCGCTGCAATCCCCATAGACCCCGCTCGTGCTGAGGTAGACGAGGCGGCGTGGTAGAATTTTTCGGCTCGAAAGCGCCGCCAGCAGCGCCTGCGTGCGCCGGTCGGACTGGCCGGTTTCCTGCGGCGGCGCAAAGTGCAGCACCAGGCTGCCGACGCCGGCCAGCCGCTTCAGCGTATGCGGCACGTCGAGGTCGGCGCGCAAGGGAGTGACGCCCAGGGCGCGCAGCTCGCCGCAGCGCGCATCGGTACGAACCGCTGCATACACGCGGTAATGCTTGACCAGCCAGGGGAGGGCGCGCCGCGCGATGTCGCCGCAGCCAATGATGAGCAATCGTTGCACCCGCGCATTTTAACAGCCAGCCTACAGCTTGCTCCTGCCGCCATGGCCCATCGCATCACGATCGAATCCAGCGGGCACCAATTCGCCGCCGAGCCCGGCAACACCGTTCTGCGCGCCGCGCTGGCGGCCGGCATCAACCTGCCCTACGGTTGCCGCAACGGGGCCTGCGGCGCCTGCAAGGGGCGCGTGATCTCCGGACAGGTTGACCGCGGCCTGTACACCGAGGGCACGCTGAGCGAGGCCGAGCTGGCAAAAGGATATGCCCTGTTCTGCTGTGCGCGGCCGCTGTCGGACCTCGTCATCGAGTCGCGCGAAGCGGATCCCGTGCGCGACGTCGCCGTCAAGACGCTGCCCTGCCGCGTCCAGAAAATGCAGCGGCTGGCCCCTGATGTGATGCTGCTGCAACTCAAGCTTCCCGCCAACGAACGCCTGCAGTTTCTCGCCGGCCAGTACATCGACATCCTGCTGAAAGATGGCCGCCGCCGCAGCTTTTCCATCGCCAATGCGCCCGAAACCGACGAATGCCTGGAACTGCACGTGCGCCGGGTGCCCGGCGGCCACTTCACCGGGCACGTGTTCGAGACGATGAAGGAGCGCGACATCCTGCGGCTGGAGGGGCCGCATGGCGATTTCTTTTTGCGCGAGGATAGCGACAAGCCGGCCATCCTGCTCGCCGGCGGCACCGGTTTCGCCCCGATCAAGGCGCTCGTCGAGCATGCGATTCAGAGGAAATCGACGCGCCCGATGACCCTGTATTGGGGAGCCCGCGATCGGGCCGGCCTCTACCTGCAGGTACTGGCGGAAGGCTGGGCCGCCAGTCTTGCCGGCCCGGGATATGTGCCTGTGCTGTCCGAACCGTCGGCAGCCGACGCCTGGCAGGGCCGTACCGGCCTGGTGCACCGGGCGGTGATGGCCGACTTCCCCGACCTGTCCGGCCACCAGGTCTATGCCTGCGGCGCACCGGCCATGATCGACGCGGCGCGGCGCGAACTGTCCGCGCAGTGCGGCCTAAAGAATGAGGACTTTTTTGCCGATGCTTTCACTTTCAGTGCCGAATCCATACACCCATGAGCGCAAACATCCTCATCAGCCGTGAGCCGGTGCTCAACCGCAGCCGCGCCATTACCGCCACCCGATTGACGGCATGCGCCTCGGGCGGAACCGGCACGAGCGCCCAAATCGCCGCCGAGCTGAACCGGCTCTCGGAGGCATGGCCGGCCGGCCGTACCGTGTTCGTCGGCCAGGGCGGGGCTGCCCCGGACAGCGGGCTGCTCGATTGGCAGGTGCCGCAGAACGCCATGATCGAGATCCCGGCGGCCGCCGTCGGCAATCCCGCCACCGTCGAATTGATGCAGCGCCTGCAGCAGGCGGGGGTCTCGATGTGCCTGGACGGCTTCAGCGCCGGCATGGCGCTGCCGGCCGGCATCGATTTCCGCTTCATCCTGGCCGATGCGGCAGCCGGCATCGCCGGTGCGCCGGGGCTGCTGCTGGCCAAGGGCCTGGCGGACAACGCCCAGTTCGACGCGTGCATCAACAAGGGCTTCGGCGGCGCCGCCGGCTGGTTCTTCCTGAAGGGCGTGACGCCGGCGAAGAAGCTCAACCCGGGCCAGGCGCAAATCATCCGTCTGCTCAACCTGGTGCGCGCCAACGCCGACATCAAGGAGATCGAGGCGGCGCTGAAGCAGGACGTCGCCCTCTCGGTGAAGCTGCTGCGCTACATCAATTCCGCCGGCTTCGGCCTCACCGTGGAAATCCAGTCCTTCCGCCACGCCGTCACCATGCTCGGCTACGAGAAGCTGAACAAGTGGCTGTCGCTGCTGCTGGTCACCTCCAGCAAGGACGCCGCCGCGCCGGCCCTGATGCAGGCGGCCATCGCGCGCGGACGCTTCATGGAGCTGACCGCGCAGGGCTATGTGGACAAGGGCGAGTCGGACAACCTCTTCATCACCGGCGCTTTCTCGCTGCTCGACATCCTGCTCGGCGTGCTGATGGAGACCGCGCTGGCCGACATGCACCTGCCCGACACCATCAACGACGCGCTGATTTCCGGCAGCGGCCCGTATGCGCCGTTCCTGGCCCTGGCCCGGGCGAGCGAGCAAGCCGATTACGCCCGCTACGCCGCGCTGGTCGCCGAACTGCAGCTGGCACCGCCGACCGTCAACCGCGCCCAGCTCGAGGCGCTCGTCTTCGCCGACAACCTGCAGATCAGCTAGCTTTTTTCCTCAACCTGCCGCGGATCACGGCGGCGACGGTGTTCAGGATGAAGGCGGCCAGCGCCACGGCATTCAGCAGCCCTCCCGCGCTGCGCAATTCGGGCATGGAGGCCGCGTCGCCGGCCAGCCTCACGAGCAGCGAAAGATGCAGCAGCGCCAGCGGCGCGTAGAACAGCGGATGATAGGGCACCGCCACGCGCAGGACGGCCGGAAAGATGATCGGCGCGTGGCCGAACACCATCGAGAAGACGAAGCCGAGCATGAGGGCATGCAGGGCCGCGTCGTAGGCTGCGCTGCCCGGTGCCAGCCCCGCACCGAGCATGATCGTCCCGGCCACCGCCAGCCAGGCATAGCCCGACAGCAGGCAGACGGCGATGAAGCGCGTCAAGCCCTTTTCCTTCACCGTGCGGCGGGCGATGTCCTGGCGCAGCAGCCACAGTGTCAGCGCCACCAGGGCCGCGCCAAACAACTGCGCCTGCAGTGCCATGCCAAAAGTCAGTCCTGCCAGCACGGCGGCGAAGGCGCGCTGGGCGATGGGCGAGGGCGGCAGGAAGCGCGACAGCTCCAGGCGTTCGCCGGCGATGGTCAGGACGAGGAAGCCGGCCCACCAGGGCACTACTTCGTACACGGAAAAGCCGCCCAGCCAGAGCAGGTTGCCGGTAAGCCAGCTGGCGGCGCCGGCCGCCAGCGTGAAGGTGAACAGGGCGCGCTGGCGCAGGAAGACCGAGACGGAGCCGGCGAGCAGGACGGCGCTGCCGAGCGCGAGCAGCACCTGCGCGAGGGCCGGCGCGACGCCGAGAATCAGCGCCAGCCCGCCAGCGCCGGCCGCCAGCGGACCTAGATACGCCCAACGCCGCGCCAGCGCCACGGCGCGTTCGAGGCTGATCACCGTGCCGAAGAAGCCGCTCACCATGAGCGGACCGTGAAAGGCGGCAAGGGCCGCCGCCGGCTGCGGCACGGACCAGCCCAGCCGCAGCAATCCGGCGCCCACGCCGACGATGAGGCTGGCGAAACCCAATATCAGCAACGGGACGCGCCAGGGCGGCCGGACGTCTGCCATGCTTCGGTCAGGCGGTTTTGGCGATGCGAACCTTCCAGACCTCCGGACCGGTCTCGAGGTAGTCCCAGCTGAATACCGGGCCGAGTTCGGCCTGGAACTGGTAGTAGAGCGGCTTCGGGTCGTGGTCGTTCACCAGTTGGAAGGCTTCGCCGGCGCCGAGCTGGCGGAAGGTGTCGAAAATCAGCGGATGGCGCTCGCGCGGCACGATGTTGCGCACGTCGACGGTGGGTTCTGCGGTTGCGGTGGTCATGTTTCGTCTCCTGTCGGGTTGGGATGGCTCGGCTAGGACCAGCCGAAGTGTCGCTTGGCATTCTCCGACATCCGCTCCGAGTCCCAGGGGGGATCCCAGACCAGGTCGACGACGACGTCGGCGCCTTCCGGCGCGATGTCGCGAATCGCCTCGCGTGCATCTTCGGTAATCATGGAACCCATGGGACAGGCCGGCGTCGTCATGGTCATGGCGACACGCACCCGGTTCGGCGCGATGTCGATGCCGTAGACCAGGCCGAGGTCGACGACGTTCATGCCCACTTCCGGGTCGATCACGCTGCGCAGGGCGGCGCGGATCGCCTCTTCCGTCGGCATGTTCGCTGTCGGGTCCGTCATCGCAGGTTCCTTATAAGCAGTACCGAAAATACATCTTCACTATACCACCCGTTTCCGGGATAATCAACATCTGAAATACATCTTTCCTTGGCGTTTCCTGCAGAGGAGCGGCACCCATGCGGCTGACTGCCTTTTCCGACTACACCTTGCGCGTGCTGATGTATCTCGGCGTGCGGCGCGACGGACTCGTCACCATCGCCGAGATCGCCGCCGCCTATGGTATCTCGGAAAACCACCTCATGAAGGTGGTGCACTTCCTGGCACGGCAGGGCTATGTCGAGACGGTGCGCGGCAGGGGCGGCGGCCTGCGCCTGGCCGTTGCACCCGAGGACATCGTTGTCGGCGAGGTGGTGCGCGGCACCGAGGACAGCCTGGCACTGGTCGAATGCTTCGACGCGGAGCGCTGCGAATGCAACATTGCGTCGGCCTGCCTGCTGAAGGGAATTTTCAAGAAGGCCGCCGGCGCCTTCTTCGCCGAGCTGGACCGCCACACGCTGGCCGATCTGCTGCGGCCGGCGCCGCGTCTGGCGCGGATGCTGCGTCCCGCCAGCTAGGGCTTCAGGTAGGCGTAGCCTTCCTGCGCCTGCAGGCGGCTCACTTCGGCCACGCCCGAGGGCACGATCTTCGCCTCGGGGTGCACCTTGCCCTTGTCGATGTTGCGGCTCTGCAGCGTGAAATTGCAGACGCGGAACTCGACGCCCTTCATGGACAGGTCGTCCACCGCCGCGTCGTAGGGATTGCCGTTCTTGTCCTTGGCACCTTCGAGCAGGAAATTGATGCCGCCGGCATGGGTGACGACGACGATCTTCGCCGTCGGATCGGCGCTCAGGTGGTTGCGGATGTTGCGCAGGCCGTTGCTGGCCTGATCAAGGCCTTCGTTGATGTGATAGACAACCTTCACCGGTTTGCCCTGTTCGGCTGCGAAACCGATGCCGGAGAAGGCCGCGGCCAGGCATAGCGCGACGAAGGCCAGCAGCACCTTGGCCTTGTGTTTCCAGGGATGGTCCAGCTTTCCGGGGTTGGCATGGCGCATGTTCGTCTCCTCGAGTCTGATAATCGCGCTCGCCGGCGCGTTACGGCAACGATACGCCCGGCACGGACGGGCGGGAATGATTTATTTTATATGTAAATCAAACGTCTCAGGTGGAAAAACGTTGACGCAGCAGGTTCTTTTGCACCTTGCCCATGGCGTTGCGGGGCAGTTCATCGACGAAAAGCACGGCTTTCGGCACCTTGAAGCCGGCGAGGCGGCCCTTCAGTTCGGCGATGATCGCCTCGCCCGAGGTCGTCGCGCTTGCCTTGCCACGCACCACGACGGCGGTCACCGCCTCGCCGAAGTCCGAATGCGGCAGGCCGATCACGGCGGATTCCGCCACGCCGGGCAGGGCGTCGATGGCCTCCTCGATCTCCTTCGGGTAGACGTTGAGTCCGCCGGTGATGATGAGGTCCTTGTCGCGGCCGATGATGGCCAGGTAGCCGTCGGCGTCGAAGCGGCCCAGGTCGCCGGTGCGAAAGTACCCCTCCGGCGTGAATTCCTCCCGCGTCTTCTCCGGCATCCGCCAGTAGCCGGCGAAGACATTCTCGCCGCGCACCTGGATGTGGCCGATCTCGCCGGCGGGGAGCGGCCTGTCCGAATCGTCGACCACGCGCACCTCGGTGCCCGGCAGGGGGAAGCCGACCGTGCCGCCGCGCTGCTCGCCCTCGAGCGGATTGGAGGTGAACATGCCGCCCTCGGTCATGCCGTAGCGTTCGAGAATGCTCTGGCCGGTGCGTTCGCGGAACTCGGCGAAGGTCTCCGGCAGGAGCGGCGCCGAGCCGGAAATGAACAGACGCATGTGGGCGACGGCTTCCCGCGTCAGCCCCCTCTCCTGCAGCAGCCGCGTGTAATAGGTCGGTACGCCCATGAACACCGTCGCCGCCTGCATCAGGCGCAGCGCGCGCGCCGCGTCGAACTTCGGCTCGAACAGCATCGGGCTGCCGTTCAAAAGTGCGCAGTGCGTGGCGACGAAGAGGCCGTGCACATGGAAGGTCGGCAGCATGTGCAGCAGCACGTCGCTGGGGCGGAAGCCCCAGTATTTGTGAAGCACCAGCGCGTTGGCGGCCAGGTTGCGGTGGGTCAGCATCGCCCCCTTGGAGCGGCCGGTGGTGCCGGAGGTGTAGACGATCAAAGCCAGGTCGCCGTCGGCGCGCTCGACGGTGGCGAAGCGCGCCGGCATCTGCGCCGCGGCGGCGGCCAGGCTGCCCTCGCCGCGCGCGCCGAGGTCATGCACCCGCGGCAGGCGGCAGGCCCAGGCCAGCTCCTGCGCCTCCTCCAGCCGCTCGGGCGTGCAGACGAACAGGCCGGGCCGGGCATCGTCGAGGAAGTAGGCCACCTCCCCGCGCGTGTAGGCGGGATTCAGCGGCAGGAAGACGCAGCCGGCGCGCAGGCAGCCCAGGTAGAGCAGCAGCGCCTCGGCGGATTTCTCCACCTGGGCGGCGACGCGGTCGCCCGGCTTGAGGCCGACCTCGGCGAGCAGGGCGCCGTAGCGCGCGGACTGACTTTCCAGTTCGGCGTAGCTCAGGCGCCGGCCATCGGGCAGGATCAGGCAAGGCGCCTCGCCCTCGGCCGGGAAGCGCGAGGCAAGCAGGTCGTAGAGGTTCATGCCTTGGCCAGCCGGCGGATGGCGGCCGTGGCGGCGATGCGATCCTCGCCGACGAAGGCTTCCACGTTCTGCTCGATCTCTTCGGGATCGTAGAGGTAGTTCACCATCAGGCCGCAGGACTGCCGGAAACCCTTGGACGAACTGTCCGCCAGGAAATTGATGCGCTCGATGCGGGCGCCGTTGCCGAGGTGGAAGCGCGCCACCGGATCGAAGGGTCGGCCGTTCTGGCGGACGGTGTAGAGGTAGCGGGCGGCGAGTGCCTCGAGCGGATCGCGCAGGCGCCGCGCCAGGGCCTTGTCCTGCGCCCACTCGCCCGACTGCAGCTGCGCCAGCGTCAGGCCGAGGCCGGCGAGCGCTTCCGGCGCGCGCTTCAGCCAGGCGCAGAACTGCGGCAGCGGCGACAGCGTGGCGAAGGTCTTCAGCTGCGGGAAGTCGCGCTTCAGGTCGTCGATGACGCGCTTCAGCAGGAAGTTGCCGAAGGTGACGCCGCGCAGACCGGCCTGGGTGTTGGAGATCGAGTAGAAGATCGCCGTGTCGGCGCGCTCGGTCTCGAGCACCGGGGCATGCTCGTCGAGCAGCGCCTGGATGTTGCCGGAGAGTTCCCTGGTCAGCGCCACCTCGACGAAGATCAACGGCTCGGCCGGCATGCGCGGATGGAAGAAGGCGTACAGGCGGCGGTCGGAACCGAGCCGGTTGCGCAGGTCGCTCCAGGAGCGGATTTCGTGCACCGCCTCGTACTGGATGAGCTTCTCCAGCAGCGAAGCGGGGGAGTTCCAGGTGATGCGGCTCAATTCGAGGAAGCCGACGTCGAACCAGGCGGTCAGGCGCGACTCCAGCTCGCGATCGAGCACCGCCAGCTCCTCGTCCTTTTCCAGGAAGCGCAGCAGGTCGGCGCGCAGGTCGACGAGGAACTTCACGCCCTGCGGCAGGGCGTTGAACTGGGTCAGGATGCGGATGCGCGAGGAGCGCAGCGCGGCGCGCAGGTCCGCCTCGGCGTCCCACTGGCCGGGCGTGCCGGCCGCGGCCTGATAGGCACGGTGCGCGGCATCGACCTTCACCGGATCGGGCCCGAAGTCGAGGGCGATGCGCCGCAGGAACTCGTGGCGGCCGGCGTCGTCGAGGCCGAGGTAGGTCTCGCCCAGCTTCGCCGCCCGGCCGCGTGCGGCGACCTCGCCGCCGGTGCCGGCGGCGCACTCCTGCAACTGCCGGCGCAACTGTGCCAGCAGCTTCGGCGACATGGGCTGGCGCCCGGGCTTGCCGCCGACCAGGGATTTGACGCGCCTGAGAATGCCTTCCATGCCGCCTCCTATTTGCCGCGGAACAGCGGGGCGCGCTTTTCCAGGAAGGCCGAGAGGCCCTCGCGATAATCCTCGCTGTCGAGGAAGGCGAAGCTGGCCTTGAGTTCCTCCAAAGTCAGTCCCTGCGGCACGGCGGTGAGGCGGCGCACCAGCTTCTTGTGCATGCGCGCGGCGAGCGGCGCGCCGGCGGCGATGCGGCGGGCGGCGGCATACGCCTCCTCCGCCGCCTGCTCGTCGTCGACGACACGGGTGACCAGGCCTTTCGCGCAGGCTTCCTCGGCATCGAGGATGCGGCCTTCGAGCAGGATCTCCAGCGCCACGGCCGGACCGGCCAGCGCCAGCAGGCCGGTGAGTTCGCCCGGCGCCATCGAGAAACCGAGCCTGTTGATCGGCGCGCCGAAGCGCGCCGAGCGGCCGCAGATGCGCAGGTCGCACTGGCCGGCGATCTCCAGCCCGCCGCCGATGCAGGCGCCGTGGATCAGGGCGACGGTCGGATGCAGGCAGTCGCGCACGGCATTCAGCGCCTGCGCCACCCACTCCTCGTGGTAGACCAGGGCGCGCTCCAGCGTGTCGCGCAGGGTGAGGAATTCCTCGAGGTCGCCGCCGGCGGCGAAGGCCGCTTCGCCTGCCCCGCGCAGCACGACGCAGCGCAGGCTGTCGTCGGCGGAAAGCGCTTCCATGACGGCGCGCAGGCGCCGCCACATCGAGGCGTTGACGGCATTCAGCTTGGCCGGGTTGTTCAGCGTGACGGTGGCGACGACGCCGTCGCGGAGGACCAGGATTTCTTCAGACATGGCGCACTTGCACCCCTCTCCCGCGCGCGGGAGAGGGGCCGGGGGAGAGGGTCTGAGCGGCGGCGTGCATCTTCGCCAGCGCGGCACGGCCGGAAAGCAGGTGCGCATGCATCAGCGCCTCGGCGCTGGCGGCGTCGCGCTCGCGGAGGGCGGCGAGGATGTGGCGATGTTCTTCCAGCGACTGCTTGAGCCGCCCTTCCAGGCGCAGCGAGTCGCGCCGGGTGAGCTTCAGCACCTTGCGCAGGTCGTCGATGACCTGCTTCAGCCAGCGGTTGCCGGAGAGCTCCTGCAGCGCCTGGTGGAATTCGTGGTTCACCTCGAAGAAGCCGTTGATGTCGCCCTTCGCGGCCTGGCGTTCCAGCTTGTCGTGCAGCGCTTCCAGCCGCTTCAGGTCGGCGGGACTCGCCTTCTGCGTCGCCTCGAAGGCGCAGCGCCCCTCGAGCAGGGCCATCAGCGGAAAGATGTCGTCGAGGTCGCGCTCGGCGAGTTCCGTGACATAGCAGCCGCGCCGCGGCTTCAGCGTCACCAGGCCTTCGGAGGCCAGCACCTTGAGCGCCTCGCGCAGGGGCGTGCGGCTGATGCCGTACTGCTCGGCCAGGGCCTGCTCGTCGACCCAGGCGCCCGGCTGGAGTTCGTGCGCGAAGATGCGCTGGCGCAGGCGCTCGGCGACTTCCTGGTAAAGCGCGGGCTGGGCGATGCTGGTCGGGCTCAATTTGTCGTCCTGGCGATTGTCTTCGTTGCTATTGCATTCATAATTATGGATACAGTATTATGTGAAACAGGGGATGTCAAGCCCGGACTGTCTTCCCGTCCGCGCCGGGACTATCCTGCCAAACCGGCTCAGATGAGAAAGGTCACGCCATGAGCGACGCCAAGCTGCCCGATTCGTCCAACCTCGCCGCCTGGGAAAAGGCCGCCGCCAAGTCGGCGCCGAACGGCGACGTCTCCGCCCTGAACTGGGTCACGCCGGAAGGCATCACCGTCAAGCCGCTGTATACGAAGCGCGACGCCGAGAATCTCCCGCACGCCGACACCCTGCCCGGGCTGGAGCCCTTCCTGCGCGGGCCGCAGGCGACCATGTACGCCGTGCGGCCGTGGACCATCCGCCAGTACGCCGGCTTCTCCACCGCCGAGGAATCCAACGCCTTCTACAGGCGCGCGCTGGCCGGCGGCGGCCAGGGCATCTCGGTGGCCTTCGACCTCGCCACCCATCGCGGCTACGACTCCGACCACCCGCGCGTCACCGGCGACGTCGGCAAGGCCGGCGTGGCGATCGATTCCGTCGAGGACATGAAGATCCTCTTCGACGGCATCCCGCTCGACAAGATTTCCGTTTCCATGACCATGAACGGCGCCGTGCTGCCGGTGCTGGCCGGCTACATCGTCGCCGCCGAGGAGCAGGGCGTGGCGCAGGAGAAGCTCTCCGGCACCATCCAGAACGACATCCTCAAGGAGTTCATGGTCCGCAACACCTACATCTACCCGCCGGCGCCGTCGATGCGCATCATCGCCGACATCATCGAGTACACGGCGACGCACATGCCGAAGTTCAACTCGATCTCGATCTCCGGCTACCACATGCAGGAAGCCGGCGCGACGCAGGCGCTGGAACTCGCCTTCACGCTGGCCGACGGCGAGGAGTACGTGAAGACCGCCATCGCCAAGGGCCTCGACGTGGACGCCTTCGCCGGGCGATTGAGCTTCTTCTTCGCCATCGGCATGAACTTCTACCTCGAAGTCGCCAAGCTGCGCGCGGCGCGCCTGCTCTGGTGGCGCATCATGAAGAAGTTCAAGCCGAAGAGCGCCAAGTCGATGATGCTGCGCACCCACTGCCAGACCTCCGGCTGGTCGCTCACCGAGCAGGACCCCTACAACAACGTCGTGCGCACCGCCATCGAGGCGATGGCGGCGGTGTTCGGCGGCACGCAGTCGCTGCACACCAACTCGCTCGACGAGGCCATCGCGCTGCCGACCGACTTCTCGGCGCGCATCGCCCGCAACACCCAGCTCATCATCCAGGAAGAGACGCACATCACCAATGTGGTCGACCCCTGGGCCGGCAGCTACATGATGGAGAAGCTGACGCAGGACATGGCGGACAAGGCCTGGGCCATTATCGAGGAAGTCGAAGCCATGGGCGGCATGACCAAGGCCGTCGAATCCGGCTGGGCGAAGCTCAAGATCGAGCAGTGCGCGGCGGAAAAGCAGGCGCGCATCGATTCCGGCAAGGACGTCATCGTCGGCGTGAACAAGTACCGCCTCGACAAGGAAGACCCGGTCGAGATCCGCGAGATCGACAACAGCGCGGTGCGCGAGGCGCAGATCGCGCGGCTGAAGCAAATCCGCTCGACGCGCGACGGCCAGGCCGTGCGGCAGGCGCTCGACGCGCTCACCGACGCCGCGAAGACGGGCAAGGGCAACGTCCTCGACCTCGCCGTCAAGGCGGTGCGCCTGCGCGCCACCGTCGGCGAAATATCGGAGGCGCTGGAGAAGCAATGGGGCCGCTTTCGCGCCACCAACCAGGCCATCTCCGGCGTCTACGGCGCCGCCTTCGAACAGGACTGGGCGTGGCAGGAGATCAAGCAGGACGTCGCCGCCTTCGACGCCGCCGAGGGGCGCCGCCCGCGCGTGATGATCGCCAAGCTCGGCCAGGACGGGCACGACCGCGGCGCCAAGGTCGTCGCCACGGCGCTCGCCGACCTCGGCTTCGAGATCGTCATCGGCGCGCTGTTCCAGACGCCGGAGGAGGCCGCGCGCCAGGCCATCGAGGACGACTGCCACGCCATCGGCGTGTCCACCCTGGCCGCCGGCCACAAGACGCTGGTGCCGGCGCTGGTGCGGGCGCTGAAGGAGCAGGGCGGCGAAGGCATCATCGTCTTCGTCGGCGGCGTCATCCCGGCGCAGGACTACGATTTTCTGAACAAGGCGGGCGCGTCGGGAATCTTCGGCCCCGGCACGCCGATCCCGGCCTGCGCCAGGCAGGTGCTGGCGGCGATCCGGAACCGGGAAGCCGCGGCCTGAAAAAGTCAGTCCCGGCAGGACGGCGCCGGGCAAGCGTCATCGGTCATCGAACCAGCAAAGAGCGGAGGCAGCATGCACGACATCATTCGACAGCTCGACGAGAAGCGCGCCGCGGCCCGCCTCGGCGGCGGCCAGAAGCGCATCGACGCGCAGCACGGCAAGGGCAAGCTCACCGCGCGCGAGCGCATCGAGCTGCTGCTCGATCCCGATTCCTTCGAGGAATGGGACATGTTCAAGGAGCACCGCTGCACCGACTTCGGCATGGAGAAGCAGACCGTGCCGGGCGACGGCGTGGTGACCGGCTACGGCACCGTCAACGGGCGGCTGGTGTTCGTCTTCAGCCAGGACTTCACGGTGTTCGGCGGCGCGCTGTCGGAAGCGCACGCCGAGAAGATCTGCAAGGTGATGGACCACGCCATGAAGGCCGGCGCGCCGGTGATCGGGCTGAACGACTCCGGCGGCGCGCGCATCCAGGAGGGCGTCGCCTCGCTCGGCGGCTACGCCGACGTGTTCCAGAGGAACGTGCTGGCCTCCGGCGTCGTGCCGCAGATCTCCATGATCATGGGCCCCTGCGCCGGCGGCGCGGTGTACAGCCCGGCCATGACCGACTTCATCTTCATGGTGAAGGACTCCTCATACATGTTCGTCACCGGCCCGGAGGTGGTGAGGACGGTGACGCACGAGGAAGTCACCGCCGAGGAGCTGGGCGGCGCGGTGACGCACAACACCAAGTCGGGCGTCGCCGACCTCGCCTTCGAGAACGACGTCGAGGCGCTGATGATGCTGCGCCGGCTGGTTTCCTTCCTGCCCTCCAACAACCGCGAGAAGCCGCCGGTGGTGCCGACCGAGGACCCCTCCGAGCGCATCGAGATGTCGCTCGACACCCTGGTGCCGGACAACCCGAACAAGCCCTACGACATCAAGGAGCTCATCGTGAAGACGGTGGACGAGGGCGACTTCTTCGAGCTGCAGCCGGACTACGCCAAGAACATCGTGATCGGCTTCGGCCGCATGGCCGGCCAGACGGTGGGCATCGTCGCCAACCAGCCGCTGGTGCTGGCCGGCTGCCTCGACATCAAGAGCTCGATCAAGGGCGCGCGCTTCGTGCGCTTCTGCGACGCCTTCAACATCCCGGTGGTGACCTTCGTCGACGTGCCCGGTTTCATGCCCGGCACGGCGCAGGAATACGGCGGCATCATCAAGCACGGGGCGAAACTCCTCTACGCCTACGCCGAGTGCACCGTGCCGAAGGTGACGGTGATCACGCGCAAGGCCTACGGCGGCGCCTACGACGTGATGAGCTCGAAGCACCTGCGCGGCGACGTGAACTTCGCCTGGCCCTCGGCCGAGATCGCGGTGATGGGGCCGAAGGGCGCGGTGGAGATCATCTTCCGCGAGGAGAAGGGCAACCCGGCCAAGCTCGCCGCGCGCGAGAAGGAATACAAGGAGAAGTTCGCCAACCCCTTCGTCGCCGGCCACCGCGGCTTCATCGACGACGTCATCCTGCCGCACGAGACGAGGAAGCGCATCTGCCGCTCGCTGGCGATGCTGAAGGACAAGAAACTGGAAAACCCGTGGCGCAAGCACGGCAACATTCCGCTGTGAAAACAATTAACCGCATCCAACACAGAGGGCACAGAGGCACAGAGTGCACAGAGATGAAGATGTTTTCTTGCTCTGTTATCTCCGTGTTCTCCGTACCTCTGTGTCCTCTGTGTTGAAAGAGGTTTCCAACATGTTCAAGAAAATACTCATAGCCAACCGCGGCGAGATCGCCTGCCGCGTCATCAAGACCGCGCGCAGGATGGGCATCCGGACCGTCGCCGTGTATTCCGAGGCCGACAAGGACTCGCGCCACGTCGAGCTGGCCGACGAGGCCGTCTGCATCGGCCCGCCGCCCTCGAAGGAGTCCTACCTGGTCGCCGACAGGATCATCGCCGCCTGCAGGCAGACCGGCGCGCAGGCGGTGCATCCGGGCTACGGCTTCCTCTCCGAGAACGAGGCCTTCGCCAAGCGGCTGGAAGAGGAAGGCATCGTCTTCATCGGCCCGAAGCACTATTCCATCGCCGCCATGGGCGACAAGATCGCCTCGAAGAAGCTGGCGCTGGAAGCCAGGGTCAACACCATCCCCGGCCACAACGCGGCCATCGGCACGCCGGAGCAGGCGGTCGAGATCGCCAGGAAGATCGGCTACCCGGTGATGATCAAGGCTTCCGCCGGCGGCGGCGGCAAGGGCCTGCGCGTCGCCTTCAACGACAACGAGGCGCACGAGGGCTTCTCCTCCTGCCGCAACGAGGCCAAAAATGCGTTTGGGGACGACCGCGTCTTCATCGAGAAATTCGTCGAGGAGCCGCGCCACATCGAGATCCAGCTGATCGGCGACGCCCACGGCAACTGCGTGTATCTCAACGAGCGCGAGTGCTCGATCCAGCGCCGCCACCAGAAGGTCATCGAGGAGGCGCCGAGCCCCTTCCTCGACGAGAAGACGAGGAAGGCGATGGGCGAGCAGGCGGTGGCGCTGGCCAAGGCGGTGAAGTACCAGTCGGCCGGCACGGTGGAATTCGTCGTCGGCAAGGACCGCTCGTTCTACTTCCTCGAGATGAACACGCGCCTGCAGGTCGAGCATCCGGTGACCGAATGCATCACCGGGCTGGATCTGGTCGAACTGATGATCCGCGTCGCCGCCGGCGAGAAGCTGCCCTTCGCGCAGGAGGACGTCAAGCTCGACGGCTGGGCCATGGAGTGCCGCATCAACGCCGAGGACCCGTTCCGCAATTTCCTGCCGTCGACCGGGCGGCTGACGCGCTACATCCCGCCGGCCGAGACCGACGGCGTGCGCGTCGACACCGGCGTCTACGAGGGCGGCGAGATTTCGATGCACTACGACTCGATGATCGCCAAGCTGATCGTCCACGGCGCCACGCGCGACCAGGCCATCGCCAAGATGCGCGACGCCCTCAACGCCTTCGTCATCCGCGGCGTGTCCTCTAACATCTCCTTCCAGGCGGCGCTGATGCAGCACCCGCGCTTTCGTTCGGGCAAGTTCAACACCGGCTTCATCGCCGAGGAATTCCCCAGGGGCTTCAGCGCGGAAAGCCTGGTGCACGCCGATCAGCTGCTGCTGGCGGCGGTGGCCGCCTTCGCGCGGCGGCGCTACATCAACCGCGCCATCGGCACCAGCGGGCAGTTGCGGGGGCACGGGCGCAAGGTCGGCAACGAGTGGACGGTGCTGTTGGGCGAGCGAAAATATGCGCTCACCCTGACCTCCATCGACGGCGGCTACCTCGTCACCCACGGCAGCCAAAGCTGCGAACTGCGCTCGAACTGGCGCCTGGGCGAACCGATCTTCCGCGGCACCTGGGACGGCGAGCCGGTTTGCCTGCAGATCGAGCGCCGCGGACTGAAATATCGCGTCACCCACTGGGGCACGCAGGCCGACATGATGGTGATGACCGGCCGCGCCGCCGAACTGCTGGCGCTGATGCCGGACAAGCCGAAGCCGGACCTGTCGAAGTTCCTGCTCTCGCCGATGCCGGGCCTGCTCAGCGATCTTGCCCTGCAGCCGGGACAGGAAATCAAGGCCGGCGAGAAACTGGCGGTGATCGAGGCGATGAAGATGGAGAACATCCTCAAGGCCGAGCGGGATTGCGTCGTCGCCGAGGTGCTGGCGAAGAAGGGCGACAGCCTGGCCGTCGATCAGCCGATCGTGCGCTTCGCCTGAACCGCCGCCGTGCTAAGCTGTTCGCAGAAAGTCGCAGGGAGTCCATCGTGCCCAGCCTGATGTCGGATGCGCCCGCCCCGGGGTTGCTCGAGTATTCGGTCGTCTACACCGACCGCGCCCTCAACCACATGTCGCCCGTCTTCCAGGGCGTCATGCGCGACATCTCGGCCGTCCTCAAGGAGGCTTACCGGGCGCATTCGTCCATCGTCGTGCCCGGCAGCGGCACCTTCGGCATGGAGGCGGTGGCGCGGCAGTTCGCCACCGGCCGCAAGTGCCTGGTGCTCCGCAACGGCTGGTTCAGCTACCGCTGGAGCCAGATCTTCGAGATGGGGCGCATCCCTGCCGAGGAGATCGTGCTGAAGGCGCGCCCGCTCTCCCCCGGCGCCAAGGCGGCCTTCGCGCCGCCGCCGCTCGACGAAGTGGTGGCGGCGATTCGCGCGCAAAGGCCGGCAATGGTGTTCGCGCCCCATGTCGAAACCGCCTCCGGCATGATCCTGCCCGACGACTATCTCGACGCGGTGGGCGCAGCGGTGCGCGCGGTCGACGGCCTGTTCGTGCTCGACTGCATCGCTTCCGGCGCGATGTGGGTGGACATGGCCGCCCGCGGCATTGACATCCTCATCAGCGCCCCGCAGAAGGGCTGGAGCGGGCCGTCCTGCTGCGGCCTCGTCATGCTCGGTGCGCGGGCGCGGGAACGCATCGAGTCCACCGCCAGCACGAGCTTCGCCGCCGACCTGCGCAAGTGGCTGCAGATCATGGAAACCTACGAGGGCGGCGGACATGCCTACCACGCCACGCTGGCGACCGACGCCCTGGCGGCCGTCGCCCGCGCCATGCGCGAGACGCGCGACTGGGGCCTCGGGCGGGCGTGCGGCGCGCAGGCCGAACTCGGCGCCCGGGTCCGTGCGCTGCTGGAAGGCCGCGGCTTCGCCAGCGTCGCCGCCAAGGGCTTTCAGGCGCCCGGCGTGGTGGTGAGCCACACGGACGACCCGGGCATCCACTCCGGCAGCAAATTCATCGCCCAGGGCCTGCAGACGGCGGCGGGCGTGCCGCTGATGTGCGACGAGCCGGCGGATTTCCGCAGCTTCCGCGTCGGCCTGTTCGGCCTCGACAAGCTGCAGCACATCGATCGTACGGTGCAGCGTCTCGCCGATGCGCTCGACCGGATCGGCTGATCCTGGGCCTGATCCGGCGCAACCCGCTCAAAGCCGCTTGAAGCGCTGGGCGAGGCGGTTGTGGACATCCTTCGGCATGTCGCTGAGCGAGAGGGAGATGCCGAGCGTGCTGCCGAGCGCCACCTCGACGCGGCAATACCCCTTGGTGCCGATGCGCTCGACGTAGATCGTCGCGCTGTCGCCCATCGATCCGCCGCCCTCGACCTGCATGGCGCCCTCGGCCATGTTGTCGCCGACCACCCGAATGCCGAGTTCCTTGAGCATCTCCGGCAACGCCGCCCAGACCTCTTCGAAGGACGCGGCATAGCTGAAGACGAGGCCGGAGCCGCGCTCGGCGCGGGAACCGGATCCCGTCGAGCAGCCGCCCAAAGTCAGTCCCGCCAGCACGGCGATTGCGGCGATGAAGTTCCTCCTTTTCATGCCTGCATACTCAGGCCCGCTTGAAGCGCTGCCCCAGCTTCTCGTGGATGCGCGCGGCCCAGTCGGTGGCCGTTGCGTTGGTGCCCACCGCCGCCTTGGAGACGACCTCGACCCGCGTGAGCCCCTGGGTGCCGATGCGCTCGACGAAAATGACGACGCGCTCGCCCCAGCTGAAGGCCGAGGCGCCGTGCTCGACCAGGATGTAGCCCTCGGCGACGTTGTCGCCGGCCGGCCTGAGATCCAGTTCCCGCAGGACATCCTTCAGCCCCGACCACAGCCTGTCGAAGGGGGCGGCGTAATTGACGACAACGCCGCTGCCGCGCTCCGCGCGCGCATCGGCCAGGGTGGTGCAGCCCGAAAAAGTCAGTGCCGGCAGCACGGCGAGCCCGGCCAGGAATTTCCTTCTTCGCATTTTCGCTCCTTGCTGTGTCATGCTTGTTTTGAAAACGCCTCGATCACTTCCGGCGGCGCCTGCACCAGCTCGATCAGCACGCCCTCGCCGGCGATGGGCAGTTCGTCGCTGGCCTTGGGGTGGATGAAGCAGATGTCGTAGCCGGCGGCGCCCTTGCGGATGCCGCCCGGCGCGAAGCGCACGCCCTGCGAGGTCAACCATGCCATGGCCTGGGGCAGGTCGTCTACCCAGAGGCCGACGTGGTTGAGCGGCGTGGCGTGCACGGCGGGCTTCTTTTCCGGGTCGAGCGGCTGCATCAGGTCGACTTCCACCTTGAAGGGGCCGTTGCCCATGGCGCAGATGTCCTCGTCGACATTCTCCCGCTCGCTGACGAAATTGCCGGTCACTTCCAGGCCCAGCTGGTCCACCCACAGCGCCTTCAGCCGCTCCTTCGACGCTCCGCCGATGGCGATCTGCTGGATGCCGAGAATCCTGAAGGGTCTGGTGCGCATGGCTGCTCCCGGGAAAAGGGGAAATTCTACTGCCTGGCCGCAACGGAATCGTCATCCTTTCGGCCGATTCGCATATAGTAACGGCATGCAGCCCTCGCTCAAGCTGCCTTTTACGGCCGAAACCCTGCTCGATGCCTTGCTCGAGTCCATCATTTGTCTCGATCGGGATCGTCGCATCACCTTCTGGAGCCGTGGCGCGCAGCACATCTACGAATACAGCGCCGAGGAGGCCATCGGCCAGCCCTATGCCATGCTCTTTCCCGGCGGCGCGGAGGAAGCGGCCGCGGTTCTGGACCCGCTCGTGCCCCAACTCCTGGCGGGAAGGCGCCACAACATCGACGGCTGGCGCCGGACCCGTTCCGGCCGGCGCGTCTATGCGCGCGTGGTCGTCGCCGCGCTGCGAGGCGCAAGCGGGGAGCCGACCGGCTTCGTCTCCCACGCCGTCGACATCACCGGGCAAAAACAGGCCGAGGAGGCGCTGCTGCGGGTCCAGCAGGAGACCGTCGCGCAATCGGCCCGTTACGAAACCCTGCTCGAGGCCCAGTCGCGGGCGGACATCGGCATTTTCGTCATCGAGGAAGGGCGCATCGTCTTCACCAACGAGGCGATGTGCCGCGCTTTCGGCTATACCATGGAAGAGATGAAGGCCCTGCCCTCCTATCTGGAACTGGCCCATCCCGTCGACCGCGAGCGCATTGCCGAGAATCACCGGCGCCGGCTGAAGGGCGAGCAGTTCCCCAACCGCTACGACATCGCCATCATCACCAAGTCCGGCGAGCGGCGCGAGGCCGAGATCACCGCCTCGCCGATCGTCACCGACGGCCGGCCGGGCGTGCTGGTGGTGATGGTGGACAACACCGAGCGCAAGCGGGCCGAGGCGCGCGTGCAGTACCTCGCCCTGCACGACGCGCTGACCGGCCTGGCCAATCGCGCGCTGTTCTTCGATCGCCTGAATGCGGCCATCGCCGCCGCCCACCGCAAGGGCGGCGCGTTTGCCCTGCTCTATCTCGACCTCGACGACTTCAAGCCGATCAACGACCTGTATGGCCACGAGGCCGGGGATCGCGCCCTGCGCGCCGTCGCCGAGCGGCTCAACGACTGCGTGCGCGAGAGCGATACCGTCGCCCGCATCGGCGGCGACGAGTTCGCCTTGCTGATCAACGATGCCGTCGCGCCTGCCGCCGCCGTCACCGTGGCGGAAAAGATCATCGCGGCCCTGATCCGCCCGTTGCCGATCGAAGGCTGCCGGCACCTACTCGGCTGCAGCATCGGCATCGCCCTCTATCCGCGCGACGGCGAGGACATCGGCAGCCTGATGCGCCATGCCGACGCCGCCATGTACGGCGCCAAGCGCCTCGGCAAGAACCGCTACCTCATGCCGAAGTAGAATGGCGGTCACTGCCATTTCAGCGACCGCCATGACCTTCACCGCCGCACTCGCCGCCGCCTGGGCGCGCAACGACTCCCTGCTCTGCGTCGGCCTCGACCCCGACCCGGCGAAATTCCCCGCCGTCCTGAAAGGCCGCGGCGACGCCATTTTCGAATTCTGCAAGGCCATCGCCGACGCCACGGCCGACCTCGCCTGCGCCTTCAAGCCGCAGATCGCCTACTTCGCGGCGAACCGCGCCGAGGACCAGCTGGAAGCGCTGATCCGCCACATCCACGAGAAGCATCCGGGCATCCCGGTGATCCTCGACGCCAAGCGCGGCGACATCGGCGCCACCGCCGAGCAGTACGCGCGCGAGGCCTTCGAGCGCTACGGCGCCGACGCGCTGACGGTGAACCCCTACATGGGCTTCGACTCCATCGAGCCTTATCTGGCCTGGAAGGATCGCGGCGTCGTCATCCTCTGCCGCACCTCGAACGCCGGCGGCTCCGACCTGCAGTTCCTCGAGACCGGAGGACGCAAGCTCTACCAACACGTCGCCGAGCTGGTGGCGACGAAATGGAACGCCGGCGGCCAGTGCGCCCTGGTGGTCGGCGCCACCTTCCCGGCCGAGCTGGCCGAGGTGCGCCGCCTCGTCGGCGACATGCCGCTCTTGGTGCCGGGGATCGGCGCCCAGGGCGGCGACATCGCGGCGACAGTCAGTGCCGGCAGGACGGCGTCCGGCACGGGACTCATGATCAACTCCTCGCGCGCCATCCTCTATGCCGCCACGGACAACAATGCGGACGAAAACTCCGCCGCCGCCGCGCGCCAGGTCGCGCTGGAGACCCGCGATGCCATCAACCGCTACCGGCGCTGAGCACGGCAACGCGCTGCCGATCCTCAACGAGATCCGCCACGCCCTCGCGCGGCTGCTCGAGTCGGGCGAAACGACGGTGATCGACCTCGGCGCCCTGCCGCTGGGCCCGCAGGACGAGGCCGAGCTGCTCGCCGCGCTGGGCGAAGGCGAGGTCGAGGCGACGATCCACGCCGGCGGTCCGAGCAGCGTGCGCGAGACGGCCTTCCACGGCGTCTGGCTGCTGACCCACTGCAACGAGGCCGGCGAGACGCTGGCGCGCTTCGTCGAAGTCGCCTTCGTACCCGAGCTGCTCATGAGCCAGACCGAGGACGTCGCCGATTCCGCCGCCGAACTGGCAAAAAAACTGGGGTCGGCGCAGAATGGTTGAACGCTGAAGTGACGGCCGCCCCCGGCAGCCGTCGATGCATTCCCAGGGAGGGCATCATGGCGTTTGACGAACCGACCATCGCCGAGACCCTGCGACGGCAAGGCATCAGCCGCCGCGGCTTCCTCAAGTTCTGCGCCACCACCGCGTCGCTGATGGCGCTGCCGCCCTCGATGGTGCCGGCCATCGCCGCGGCGCTGGAAAAAGCCCGCCGGCCCTCGGTGATCTGGCTCTCCTTCCAGGAATGCACCGGCTGCACCGAATCCCTCACCCGCTCGCACACGCCCTCGATCGAAGGGCTGATCCTCGAACAGATCTCGCTCGACTATCACCACACCCTGCAGGCCGCCTCGGGCGAAGCCGCCGAGGCCGCGCGCGAAGCGGCCATGCGCGAGAACCACGGCAAATATCTGCTGGTGGTGGATGGCTCGATCCCGCTCGGCAATGCTGGCTACTCGACCATCGCCGGCGTCAGCAACCTCGACATGCTGAAGGAGACCGCCGCCGGCGCGGCGGCGGTAATCGCCGTCGGCAGCTGCGCGGCCTACGGCGGCCTGCCCGCCGCGCTACCCAACCCGACCGGCGCCGTGCCCGTCTCGGCGATCATCAAGGACAAGCCGGTGATGAACGTGCCCGGCTGCCCGCCGATCCCGGTGGTGATCACCGGCGTGCTGGCGCATTTCCTCACCTTCGCCAGCCTGCCGGAGCTCGACGACCACGGCCGGCCCAAGGTGTTCTACGGCGAGAGCATCCACGACCGCTGCTACCGCCGCCCCTTCTACGACCAGGGCAAGTTCGCCGAGACCTTCGACGACGAGGGCGCGCGCAAGGGCTGGTGCCTG
>Ga0226835_1000381_pt1 | contig 56425 bp, 48 predicted proteins | sample LAC_MetaG_1_FD_163627 | JGI IMG/M metagenome (GOLD analysis project Ga0226835, IMG submission 163627) | Anaerobic ammonium oxidizing microbial communities from anammox membrane bioreactor (MBR) in UC Berkley, California, United States -... | ecosystem: Engineered > Bioreactor > Anaerobic >...
TCGCGCCCGAGGGCGGACCGCCGGCCGGGCCCCCGGCCGTCCGGCTCCTCGGCGAGGTCGCGGTCACGGGGCCCACCGGGGCCGTCGTCGTACCGCCCCGCCCGCAGGTTCGTACGGTGCTGGCCCTGCTGGCGTACCACCGGCGCCGGTCGGTCTCGCGCTCGGAGATCGCGGACGTCCTCTGGGACGGCGAGCTCCCCGACCACTGGTCGGGGGCGGTCCGGGGGGTGGTCTCCAAGGTGCGTGCGGCCCTGGCCGCGGTGGGGGCCGACGGGTGGTTGGTAACCGGTGGTGACGGTTGGCACCTGGAGTTGCCGCCGGGAGCCGTCGTGGACGTCGAGCGCGTCCGGGCCCTGGTGGAGGAGGCCGAGCGGGTGCTCGACCCGGGGGGTGGGTCCGGGCCCCCCGAACCGGTGGACGACCCCGCGCGGATCCCGGTCCGCCCGGAGCGGCTCGACGCCGCGATCCGTGACCTCGAGGGCGAGTTGATCCCCGGGGGATCGGGCGCCTGGGTGGACGACCGGCGCCGCGAGGCGGCGACCCTGCGCTGGCGCGGCCTCGAGGCCGCCGTCCGGACGGCCCGCCGGATCGGCCGACCGGACCGGGCCCTGGAGGCGGCCCGGAAGCTCGCCGACAGCGACCCGTACTCCGACGCCGCGGCCCGGCTCTGGATCGCCACCCTCGCCGACTCCGGCCGGCGGGGTGCCGCGCTCGCCGCGTACGACGACTTCGCGGCCCGGCTGCGCGACGAGCTGGACACCCGACCGGAACCGGCCACCGAGGCGCTGATCCGGACCGTGCGCGGTCCGGCCCACCTCGCGTCGCCCCCCGTCGTCCCGGCCGCGACGGTGCTGGTCGGCCGGTCGGCGGAGGCGGCGGCCCTGCGGGCGGCCTGGGACGCGGTGCGCACGCAGCGGGAGGGCCGGCTGGTCCTGGTGACCGGGGGGCCGGGTGCGGGCAAGACCCGCCTCGCCGTGGAGGCCGCGTCGTGGGCGGGGGCCGGGCGGATCCTCTGGGGCCGCTGCCCGCCGGTGTCGGGTCTCCTTTACGCACCGGTCGTCGACATGCTGTCGCAGGCCGTGGAGCAGACTCCGTCACTCCTGGACGCGCTCGGGCCGCTGGCGGGACAGCTCGGCGTGCTGCTCCCGGGCCTCGGCCCGGCACCGGACGCGGGGGCCCGCCCCGACGGTGACGACCGGACCGGCCTGTTCCGGGCCGCGGGCGCGGCGCTCCGGGCGTGGATGACGTCGCCCGCGGTGCTGGTGATCGACGACCTCCAGTGGGCTCCCCCCGATACCGTGGATCTGGTCGGCCACCTGATCCACGCCCTGGCCGACGTCGACGTGCTGGTCGTGGTCACCAGCCGCGGCCACGGAGGTCCGGCGGCGGCGATGCTCGCCGAGGCGGCGCGGCTCGTCCCGACGACGACGGTGCCGCTCGCCGGCCTCGACCGGGACGCGGTGGGGTCCCTCCTGGAGGCCCACGGGGTCGTCGACGCCCGGAGCGTTGCCGGCACCGTCCGGGACCGCACCGGCGGCAATCCTTTCCTTGTGCGGGAGCTGGCCCGGGCGGCGTCCCCCGACGGCCGGTTGGACCCGCTCGTCGTGCCCGAGACCCTCCGGTCCTGGATCGACCAGCGGGTCGCGGCACTCGACCCCCCTGAGGAGGAGGCGCTGGCCGCCGCGGCGGTCCTGGGAGCCGACTTCGACGTCGAGGTGATCGCCGCGATGCTCGACCTCGACGGGCGCACCGCCGTGGGACGGTGCCGGCCGCTGCTCGAGCGGGGCCTGCTGGTCGAACCGGACCCGGTCCGCGGGCCCGGTGCCCTCGGCTTCGCCCACGACCTCACCCGCGACGCCGTCTACGACTCCCTCGGGGGGATTCGCCGGCGGATGCTCCACCGGGCCGCGGCGGAGGCGCTGCGCTCGGCCCACCCCGACGGACCCTGGGCGGCGGTCGCCGGCCACTGGCTCGTCGCGGACCCGGTCCGCCGGGACGGGACGCGCCGGCCGGGCCCGCCGGACGCGGATGTCCCGCCGCCCCGAGCGATCGAGGCCTTCCTCGCGGCGGGTGAGGAGGCCCTCGAGGGGTGCGCGTGGGCGACGGCCGACCGGTGGTTCACCGAGGTGCTCGATCGCCGCGCCGGGGCGGGGGCGGCGCGCGTCCGGGCCCTGATCGGGCGGGGGTGGGCCCGCCGGGGGACAGGCGACCGGGCCGGGGCCCGGGCCGCGCTCGCCGACGCGCTCGACGCCGCGCGGGCGGCCGGTGAGGCCCGTCTGGTCGCCGAGGCCACACTGGGCCTGGTGGGCGGGGGCGCCCGGGGCGTCTCCGAGGAGATGCCCGACGCCGACCGGGCCGCGCTCCTGCGCTCGGCGCGGGACGGGTTGGGATCCGACGACGACGACCTGCTCGTCCCCGTGGAGCTCGAGCTCGCGCTGGCTCTGCTGTTGACCGACCGTCGGGCCGAGCGCCGGGCGCTGGCCGACCACGCCCTCGAACGGGCCCGGCGCCTCGGGCGTGACGGGGTTCTCGCCACCGCGCTCCTCGGCCACCGGGTGGCCCGGACCGGGCCGGAGCACGCCGAGGCCCGGCTGGCCGACGCCGCCGAGATCCTCGCGCTCCCGCCCGACGCGCGGCCGTTCGCGGTGACCGTCGGGGCCCTCATGGCCCGCCACGAGGACGCCCTGTTGACCGGCGAGCGCGATCTGGCCCGGCGCTCGCTGGCCGAGGCCACCCGGATGGCCGACGACGCGGGCCACCCCTACTGGCGGTGGGTCACCGCGACGTGGCGGGTCCTGGACCGGATCATCGACGGCGACCTCGAGGGCGCCGAACCCGAGGCGCTCGCCGCGACCGGGCTCCAGGACGGCCACCCCGAGGCGGTGGCGTGCCTGGGTGTGAACCTCGTCGACATCCGCCTGTTCCAGGGTCGGGCCGGTGAGGTGGTCGACCTCCTGGCCGACGCCGCCGCCGGCCACCCGCACATCCCGGGCTATCGGGCCGTGCTCGCCCTGTGCCGGGCCGAGTCGGGCGACCTCGCCGGGGCGGCACGCGACTACGGCGCCTTCGCCGGCGACCGCTTCGAGAGCGTGCCCGACGACACCAACCGGCTCCTCACCCTGGCCGTCCTGGCCGACGTCGCGGCCACCCTCGATGACGCCGAGGGCGGCGCCCACCTCTTCGGCCTGTTGCACCCCCACGCCGACCGCCACGTCGTCCTCAACTGCTTCGGGGGCGGCGGCGCCTACTGGGGGCCGGTCGCCACCCAGCTCGGCCGGCTCTCGGCCGTCCTCGGCGACCGCGTGGGGGCCGGACGCTGGTTGCGTCGCGGGCGGGACGCGGCGGCCGCGTTCGGGGCGCCGGGGGCGCTCGAACGCGTCGAGCGGCTGTTCGCGGCGACCGTCCAGGTCTAGGCCCGACCCGTCAGGCCCCGTGGCCCGGCCCCCGCCCGGGCCGGACCACGGTGTCGGTCAGGGTCGGGTGGGCCCGGTTAGGCCGGCTCGGCGGCGGCGGCGCCGTCGGCCGCCGGTGGCGGCCGCGAGGCCGAGGGCGGTGAGGGTGGCGCCGAGGGTGGCGAGGGGTCGGGTGTGGTTGGTGCCGGTGTAGGCGAGTGGGCCGGTGCGGCTGGTGGTGGCGCCCCGCCCCGTGGGGGCCGGCGGTGAGGTGGGTCGGGCCGCGGGGCGGTTCGCTCCGGGTGGTGTGGCGGGCCGGTGGGGTGGGGTGGGGGGTGTCGACGGCCGCTCGGCTCGTTGGGTGACGGTGATCAGCTCCCCGGCGGTGTGGGCGTGGGTGAGGGGCCGGTCGATGATGATCGAGCCGAAGGCGACGATGCGGTGGGTCTCGGCGTCGGGGGTGCCGGCGCCGATGGTGACGAGGTCGCCGATCTGGAGGCCGTCGCCGGCGGTGGCGAGCCAGGGGTCGCCTTCGGGGATCTCGAGTTCGGTGGCGCCGACGGGTGCGTCGGCGCTGAGGCCGGTGACGGGTTTGACGGTCACGTTGACGGGCAGGCCTTCACCGAAGCACTCGTCGTGCAGTGGTGAGGCCTGGGTGGTGGTGCCGTCCCCGGCGAGCTTCACGAGCTTGCCGTGGATGTCCATGATCGCCTCGACGGCGTCCTTGGAGGTGCCGAAGGTGACGCGGCACCGGCCGACGTTCGGTTCGGGGGTGGTGGCCTGGGGGATGGCCCGGGGCCGCGTCGGGAGCGGCTCGGTGGCCGGGGGTGGGGCCAGCGCGGGCCGGGGGATCGCGGTGCGGGGGATGTAGCTGCCCGAGTAGACGAACCCGCCGTCCCAGTGGAGGTGGTAGTCCTCGGGGTTCTCCCAGCGGCTCTTGGCGGGGTTGAGGCGCACGACGCGGGGGAGGTGGCCGCCGGGTGCGATCTGCAGGCCGGGTTCGCCGGGCTTGAACTGGCCGACCACGAAGTCGACGCCGCCCTTGACGTAGGTGGCGGATTCGCCGTGCTGGGTTTGCAGCACGGGGTTCTTGGCCATCGCGTCGAGCAGCGCGGCGTGTTCCTCCACGGTGAGGGGGGAGCCGTCGAGGTGGGTGAACGCGATCGGGTCGATGTCGCCGGTGACCGGCACGAACCGTCCGACCTTGTTGTTCATCATCTGGACCTGGTATTCGTCGGGGCCGATCGCCTTGAGGCGGAACCCCGCGTACTTGCCCGACTCGAGGGGTGCCACGCCGAGGCTGGAGGGGCCCTTGCGGACGGGGTCGGTGATCGCGTTACCGGTGTAGTTCATGCTGACGTCGATCCAGCCCTGGGCGTCCCAGCGCTTGTAGTACCCCTCCCACTTGCGCCACTCGGTGATGCGTTGCATCACGCGGTTCACGGCGCTCTCCCATTCGCCGGTGCCCTCGACGAATCCCTTGGAGGTCACGAAGTCGTTGATGAGGGCGCCGAGGTTGCCTTCGCCTCTCTCGAACGCGCTGAGCGGTTCGGGCTTGCGGAACACCAGCGAACCGACGTCGGAGGCCCGGTAGCCGAGCCGGCTGTCGAGTTCGGAGACGCTCTTGATCTTGAGGGTCTCGGGCTTGAGCATCGCCTTGGCCCGTTCGATCCAATCGATCGACGACGCGTGGCGGGACCGGACGGTGAGCAGCACGTTGTACCGGCGGGCCAGTTCCTGCATCTCGGCGAGCTCGTCGGCCGTGATGCCGTAGAGCTTGGCGAGCTGGTCGGGCCGTAGTTCGGTGCCCGAGGCGAGCTCACCGAGGATCGGACCGACCTGCTCGATCCGTTCGAGGGCCGGAACCCGGCCCAGCAGCGACGCCATGCGTTCCTGCAGGGCGGTCTGGGCCCGGTTCAGCGCGTCGGCGACCGTGGCGGTGCGGGCCATCTTGGCCAGCGCGATCGGCACCACCACCTGGCCGATCGCGTCGGCGCCGTAGCGGCTGTAGAGGCGGGCGGTGCTGGTGTAGTCACCCACCTCCCACTCGTTGGCCATCTCGGTCATGGCCTGCAACGACACGGTCTTGGCCCGGTCCCACAGCGCCGCGGTGCCCTGGCCGGCCATCTGGGCGTTGCGCATCAGCACGGCCGCGGCCATCAGGCCGGTGTCGTTGGCGAACCGCTCGCGTTCTTCGGGGGTGAACGACGCCCACACCTGCGACTGGATCTCGGCGGTGGCGGTGATCACCGTGTACGGCAGCTTGACGAGGTCCTTGAGGCCCAGCACCGCGGCGGCCGTCGCGCTCCACAGCCCCTCGATCGCCCCGATCGACACCGCGCCGGCCAGGGCCAGCGGGTCGGTGGTGGGGATCGCGATCGAGTCGTCGATCCCGACGCGGTGAGTGAGGTCGGCCTCCCCGGCCCGGATCCGATCGGGCGTCACCGCCTCCTCGGTCCCGTCGACGAGCGTCGCCTTCCCGTAGGGCGTGAACGTGACCCGCGCGGAGGTTCCGCCGCTGCGGTTGTCGCCGTTGATGCGCCGCGGGTCGCTCCACGACGTCAAGACCCGGACGCGAAAGTCGCGCGACTCACCGGGCTGCAACGTGAGAGGCCCCTCGGGGATCAGCTCCTTGGGGTCGGTGCCGGTCGAATCCCAGGCCAGGCTGGTCACCCCGGCGTTGCCCTCCAGCAGCGGGTAGAGCGGCCCGACCTCCACCGTCGCGCTGTTCGAGAGGTTCCGGACCGTCCCGGCGACGCGGATCAACTCGCCGGCCGGCAGGAGCTGGCCCGAGGGCGGGTTCGTGACCCGGCTCGTGACCTCCAGGAGGTACTTGGGCTTCACCGACCACCGCGCCCGGCCCACCCCGATCTCGGTGCGCCCCCCGGTCGTGGCCGCGGTCGCCAGGGCCGAGAACTCCACCTCGGCGTCGTCGGTGGCCCGGAACGTCGCCGTCACCTTCTTGGTCTCACCCGGTGCGAGCGAACCGATCACCAACCCGTCGTCACCCGGATCGGCGCCGCCGGTCTGCTCCACCGCCAGCAACTGGCCCACTTCGGTGCGGTCCACCCGCAGCGACGTGAGCGTCACCGGGTCCATCGCCGCCGCGGTGTTGTTGGTGAAGCTGATCGTCGCCGTCACGTCCACCGGCACGGGACCGTCGGGCCCCTCCTCCTGATCGGCGAACGGCGGGTCCAACTCGATCCCCACCCCCAACGCCTGGCCGATCTCCCCCGGCGACGACGCGGTGGCCTCCTGCACCCGACCGGCCGCGTCGGTGCCGGTCACCCGCGTCGACAGGGTGTAACGCCCCACGATGCTCGGCTGGAGCGTCACGTCGAAGGCCCGCTCCTCCCCCGGCCCCAACGAGAAACCCCCCGCCGGGACCGGCGGCGTCGGACCGTCCTCGATCGTGAACGCTCCCACCGGGGCCACCGAGACCACACCGTCGGGGAACCCGATCCCCGAGATCGCCCCCACCCCGTCACCCGACGCCGACACCCTCACCCGCGCCCGCACCGCGCGACCCTCCGGCAACGGAGGCGCCGCCCCGTCCAACAGGTCGATCGACAGACCCAACTCCGGTGCGTCGACGGTCACGACCCCGCTGGTCTCGTCCGAGCCCCCGTACATGTCGGTGCTGGTGAGCGTCACCGTGTAACGACCCGGCGCCGAGTAGGTGTGCACCACCGGCGTCCCCGCCGCGCCGCCTCCGTCACCGAACGTCCACTGGTGGCTCGTCGGCGAACCGTCGGGAGTCGTGCTCGTCGCCTCGAAGACGAACTCGCCCGGCGGCCCGCCGCGCCTCACCGTGAACCTCGCCGTCGGCGGCTCCGAACCCGAGCCGGTGATCGTCATCGTGAAATAGCTGCCGACCAGATCGAGCATGTTGCCGTCGTGGTCGATGTCGCCGACGACCGTGACCCCCTGGAACCCGATGAACGTCAGGGTCCCCGTGAACCGGCTGGGGTCGTAGACCAGCATCCGCGTGCAGGACTGGCTGGATGCAGGGCACCCGTCGTCGGTGGCGGCCTTCTCCGTGATGCCGAACGACTCGAGGGACCGGGACTCGGTCCCGTTGGGGTCGTAGACCTCCAAGCTGTGGTGGAGCCCGCGCATGGTGCAGGGCAGGATGCTGAGCGGGATCGGCCCGGATGGGCACCAGTCGCCGACCAGCGGCCCGGTGACCGTGAAGGTCCGCGACACCTGCCCGCTACCGGGGCCGGGCGTCGGGGGGCCGAGGACCGGATCGGCGGGCCGTTCGACGTCGTCGGGGATGCGGTCCGCCGGAAGGCAGTTGGCCATGACGGAGTCGCGCAGGTCCGGGGGGCAGGGCGGGACGGACGCCGCACCGGCCGGCCGCACGGCCGTCAACCCGGTCACGGGCACCGCGAGCGCACCGCCCAGCAGCGCGGTCACGCACAGCACCGAGACCCAACGGGCCACCACCGCGAACCGCCCCGCGCCCCACGAACGTCCGTCCATCTTCGGAGCCTCCTCCACCCACCAGACCCGGGAACCGTACAAACCGGGGCGCGAACGGAGCGCGAACACAGCTCACCGTGCGCGCGCATCGGTCACGATCCGCACTCGAAACTTACGGAGGCCTGACGGGCCCGTGCCGGATCCCGGGTCGGATCCGGCACGCACCTCGCGCTGACCGGCGAGGCCGACGACTACCTCGGCCAGGGCATGGGAGGCTGGTCGGGCCGGCCCGGGCGCGGGAGCTGCTCTCCGACTGGGAGACGGCCCAGGGCGCGTTCCGGCGCGTGGCCCCCGTCGACGAGGTCGGCCGGGCCGACCGCGCCTCCCCGGGCGCCCTCGGCGCGAGCAGGTAGCCGCCGGGCGTGCTCCCGGGGCGGCCTCAGGCCGGGGTGACGGTCTGGAACGTGTCGCGGCGGTCGAAGCCGAGGCGCGGTGCGATCGGGGCCCGCAGCGCGGCGCTCCGGTCGTCCTCGTAGGCCTGGACGGCGGCGTTGAACGCCGCGACCTGGGCCAGCGGCGGTGGCGCGGCGTCGACCGCGGCCAGGGCCTCGGTCACGGATGCCACACCCTGGAGGCGGCGCGACCCGGCGACCACGGCCCGGGCCCGGGCCGTCAGGCCCTCGAGCTCGTTGGCCACCGACACCGCGCCGGGGTCGGGCTCGCCCTCGCCCTCGCCGGCGACCGCGTCCCAGCGGCGCAGACCCTGGCGAAGGGCCGAGGTCACGTCGCGGTCGCGGGCCCCGGCGCCGTTGAGGGCGGTCACGAGGCCCCCGAGGTGCTCGTAGCGGGCCGTCAACGACGGGGACAGGTCGGACCACCGGGCCTCGACGCGGTCCCGATCGGCCTCGAGCCGGGTCCGGGTGTCGAGTACGAGGTAGCCCGCACCGGCGATGAGCGCGATGAGGCCGGCGACGAGCGCGATTCGGCGGATGCGGCGCGCCATGACGCCGATCAGGCTACCGGCGCCGGCCGCCCGAGCGGTCGACCGTCGGGTAGGGTCGGCGCATGGCCCGCTCCCGGGCCGTGGTCGTGGCGATCCTCGCCGCCGCCTCGGTCGGGGGGTGGTGGTCGGGGAGGGCCCGGATCGCGGCCGACCACCCCGCACTGGTGCTCCGTGCCCTCGACGGCGACACGGTCGAGGTGCGCCTCCCCGGCGGCGGCGTCGACACCGTGAGGCTGCTGGGCGTCGACACCCCCGAGACGCACCACCCGTCCCGGCCCGTCGAGTGCTTCGGCCCGGAGGCGGCCCGCTTCACCCGCCGGGTGCTCGAGGGCCGTCACGTGACCCTCGAGGACGACGTGGAGCGCCGCGACCGCTACGGGCGGCGCCTGGCCTACGTGCACGTCGGCGGCCGGCGCTTCAACGACGAGCTCCTCCGCCTCGGCTACGCGCGGCTCCTCGTGATCGCGCCCAACGGCGCCCACGCCCGCACGATGCTGCGCGAGGAACTCGACGCCCGACGAGCCGGGCGGGGCCTGTGGGGCGCCTGCGGCTGACGGGGGCCGCCGCTCGGCCGCGTGCTCACCTCGTCCGGCGACCGGGCGCACAGCCTCCGGACGTACGGCTAGGCGGTCAGCCGGACCCGGACCTTGTCCACGGCACGACCGAGGAGGTCCACCACGTCACGGCGCGGCCGCCCCAGCTCGGCGGCGAGCGCCTTGAGCGTCGCCGGGGGGCCGTCGAACCCGAAGCGCCGGCGCAGCACGGTGCGCTCCTCGGCGGTCAGGTCGGCGAACACGCGGGGATCGGCGAGCACGTCGAGGAACGCCGGATCGGGTTCGTCGTACTCGGCCCGGTCCGGCCCCACACCGGAGGTCGGGTCGGGGTAGGGCCAGCCGTCGTCGGTGGGGAAGAGCGGCAGCGTGGAGTGGAGCCGGGTCATCGCGGGCCTCCCTGGTGTCGGGCCCGGGTGCGGGGCCGAGGGTCGCGAGCTTCCACCCCCGCATCGTGCGCCGTGGTCACGGTCGAGTCAACGCCCGCCGCGGTCCGCGGCCGCGACGGGCCGGTGCTCGGCCACGATCCGCAGGACGTCGGGTCCGTGCCGAGCCGCCCGTACCGGCCCGATGCCGGGGATCCGCCGGAGATCGGCCTCGTCGCGCGGCCTGCGTTTGGTCACGGCGTCGAGCACGGCGTCGGGGAACACGGCGTGGACCGGGACCCCGGCCGACCGGGCCCGCTCCGACCGCCAGCGGCACAGCGCGGCGTAGAGCTCGGGGTCGGCCGCCCCCAGCGGCTCGGGGTCGCAGACCCGTCGCGCCCGCGCCCGTGGCCCGCCGGGGTCGCTCGGCGCGCGCGCGGCGCGGCGCGCCCTCCTGACGGCGGTGACCGGATCGGTGGGGGGCGGCGCGCAGGCCCGCAGCTCCGCCTCGATCCCCCCGATCCAGGGGCTGGCCCGGCGCGGGCGGGTGATCAGGCCGAGGGTGCGCTCGCGGGCCCAGGAGATGGTCAGCTCCCGGGCCGCGCGGCTCAGGGCCACGTAGAGGAGGCGTCGCTCCTCGGCGAGCTCGGCGTCGGTGGAGGCGAGGGCGATCGGCACGAGGCCGTCCTCGACGCCGGTGACGTGGACGACCTCGAACTCGAGTCCCTTGGCGCCGTGGAACGACAGCAGGGAGACGGCGTCGTCGGGCCCGCCGCCCGCGTCACCACCGCGGAACACCGTTGTGAGGAAGGCGACGAGGCCGTCGACCGAACCGCGGCCGCCGTCGGCGGCGAGGTACTCGCGTGCCAGCCGGCCCACCTCGGCGCCGGGTCCGTCGTCGCTCCCCAGGTCGGCGAGGAGCGTCGCGAGCGGCCGCCCGGGAGCACGGCGCTCGGCGTCGCGCAGGGCCTCGAGCGCGGCCCGGACCCCGGGCTCGTCGACGAACCTCCCGGCCGAGCGGGTCCGGACGGGGATCCCCGCGCCCGCGAGCGCCTGCTCGAAGCGGCCCGCCTGGGCGTTGGTCCGGTAGAGGACGGCCATCGCGGACCAGCGGACACCGCGGTCGTGGCTGCGGCGCAGGTCACGGGCCACGCCGGCCGCCTCGTCGGCGTCGTCGCGGTAGGAGACCAGCCGCGGCGCCGGCCCGTCGGGGTTCCGGCTTCGCACCCGTGCGCGCGGTCCGGGCCCGAGGGCGGCTCCCGACGTGGCGACGATCTGCGGCGTGGAGCGGTACGACGCCTCGAGGCGGACCGTCGCCGCGCCCGGGAATAGCTCGGGGAACCGATCGAGGATCCCGGGCTCGGCTCCGGCGAACGCGTAGATGGCCTGGTCGGGATCTCCCACCACGCACAGGTCGCCCCGCTCCCCGATCCAGGCGCGGATCAGGCGGAGCTGCGCGGGGGTGACGTCTTGGAACTCGTCCACGAACACGTGCCGGAAGCGCCACCGCGTGACCGCCGCGAACTCCTCGTCGGTGGTGCAGAGGTGCGCGCACCGCAGGACCAGGTCGTCGAAGTCCACCAGGCCGCGGCGCCGCTTCTCCTCCTCGTAGCGCCGGTACACCTCGGCGACCGCCGGGGCGCCGACGGGTGGGGCCCGGTGGGCCTCGGTGGCCGCTCGCGCGTACGACGCCGGCGGGACCAGGCGTGACTTCGCCCACTCGATCTCGGTGGCGATGTCGCGCACCAGGGCCCCCGCGTGGTCCGGTGCCGCGAGGGCGGCCGGGACGTCGTGGTCGGCGGCGGGCCGGTCGGCCTCCTGGCGGAGGATCGCGGCGAGGAGCCGCACCTTGCGGTCGAGGAGCACCGGCGGCGCCTCCCCCCGGTCGGCGGACCGGCCCCTCAGGAGCGCGAGCGCGAGCGCGTGGAAGGTGCCGGCGGTGATCGGGCCCCGGACCCCGAGCGCGTCGAGGCGGCGGTTGAGCTCGGCCGCCGCCCGGCGGGTGAAGGTCACGGCGAGGGCGTGCCCCGGGTCTAGGCGGCCCTCCCGCGCGTTCCAGGCGATGCGGCGGGTCAGGACGCGGGTCTTGCCCGAACCGGCCCCGGCCAGGATCGCGAGCGGGGAGGCGGCCGAGGTGACGGCCTCGCGCTGCGACGCGTCGAGGTCGTCGAGGAGGGGATCGGGACGGCGGCGGAGGCGGGACGCGACCATCGCCGACGACGGTACCGACCCCTGTCCGCCCGGTGGCGGACCGTGCACCCGACCGCCCCGGAGAAGGGAGAAGCCCCGAGTAGTCTTCGCTGCGTCGCAGCTCCGATCTCCTCGGGGCCCCTCCGTACCGCTGCCTCGGGCACGGGCCGCGGCTCTCGCCGCTCCCACGCTCCCGACGGGTTCCCCTTTCGGATCAGTTCGTCGAGACCGGCAGTGGCACCGCCCCCGTCCGGTGCTCCCCACCGCGTGCCGGCGGGTGCCCGAGCGGGCGCTCCCTCCCTCCCGGGCCGGCGGGCCGATGATGGTCCTCAGTGGGCTGGGGACCACCGCCGGTGCTCCACGGGCCGGTCGGTCGGTAGCAGCGATGGTACGCATCGGCCCAGGCGTCGTCAAGAGGCCTCGCGGGTGCCTTAACCTGTGCCCCATGGGGTACCCGAAGCACCTGCTCAACGAGGGTGAGGAGCTCGTCCTCGACCTCCAACCGCACTGGATCTACTTCGCCCGCCAGGCCGTGTTCGGGGCCGGCCTCGTCGCCCTGCTGATCCTCTGGGTGGTGCTCGACCAGACGCGGTGGATCGGGTGGCCGCTGGCGGCGCTGCTGGTCGTGTACGCCGTATGGGTCGCGTGGCGCTACGTGAACTGGCGCAGCATCCACTTCGTGGTCACCGACCGCCGCCTGGTGTACCGCAGCGGCTTCGTCTCGAAGCGGGGCGTCGAGATCCCGCTCGAGCGGATCAACAACATCATCTTCCACCAGCGGGCGCTCGAACGCCTGATCCGCGCCGGCGACATCGACGTCGAGTCGGCGGGCCGCGACGGCCAGACCCACTTCGACAACGTGCGCCGGCCCGACGCGGTGCAGCAGGAGATCTACCGCCAGATGGAGGTGAACGCCCGCAAGCAGGCCCGGTGGGCGACCGCGGGCCTCGAGGGGGTGGCGGCTCCGGCCGAGGCGTCGGTACCCGAGCAGATCGAGGCCCTGGCCCGCCTGCGCGACCAGGGCCACATCAGCGCCGCCGAGTTCGAGGCCAAGAAGGCGGAGCTCCTCTCGCGCATGTGAGCCCGGCGGAGCCGGGGCGCGCCTACGCCCCGAGCGGGCGGGCCCCGTCGACGGCCCGGGCCACGAAGCCCCGGGGTTCGCGTCCGGTGGAGGCCCGGTAGCGCTCCGTCGCGCGGTCTAGGACGGCTTGCCCCGAGGGCGCCGCGGCGATGGCCACCACGCAGCCGCCGAACCCGGCGCCCGTCAGCCGGGCCCCGGCCGCTCCCTCCTCCACGAAGGCGTCGACGAGGGCGTCGAGCTCGGGGATCGAGACCCGGTAGTCGTCGCGGAGGCTGGCGTGGCTCTCGAGCATCAGGGCGCCGAGCACACCGAGCTCTCCCGACGGCAACGCGTCGGCGAAGGCGGCGACGCGCGCGTTCTCGGCGACCACATGGCGGGCGATCGGATCGTGGGCGACCTGCTCGGCGGTGGCGTCGCGCAGCGAGGCCAGGCCGAGGCTCCGCGCCGTCGCCTCCCCGGCGGCCCGTCGCTGCGCGTAGGCGCTGCCGGCGAGGGTCCGGGGCACCCCACAGTGCGCCACGAGGACCGCGACGCTCTCGGGGAGGGGCACCGCGCGTGCGCTCAGCTCCCGGCAGTCGATCAGCAGGGCGTGACCGGCGACGCCCCACAGGGCGGTGAGCTGGTCCATGAGCCCGCCGGGCACGCCGGTGGCCAGCACCTCCCCCTCGAGCGCGGCGCGGGCCACCTCCACGGTGCCGATCGGCAGGCCCCCGGCCCCGGCCGCCGCGAGCGTGAACGCCACCGACAGCGCGGAGCTCGACGAGAGGCCGGAGCCGACCGGGACGTCGGAGCTGATGTCGGCGTCGAAGCCCGCGGGCGCCCGCCCCCGCCCGGCGAGGGCCCGCAGCACGCCCGCCGGGAACCGCCCCCAAGGTGGATCGACCTGGTCCGGGTCGTCGGACCCGTCGGCGGCGACGTCGACCCGGCCCTCCATGCCCTCGGACCGGACGCGCACGCGGTCGCCGCCGTTGAGGGTCCACCGGACGGTGCAGCTCCGGTCGACGGCCATGGGGAGCACCAGGCCCCCGTGGTAGTCGGTGTGGTCGCCGATCAGGTTCACCCGCCCCGGCGCCGAGACGACCTCGCCGGCCGACGTTCCAGGCGTGGCCACTCTGGGCCGCGGCGGTTCGGCGGTCGGCGGGCCCATCACGCCTTGCACGCTATCGGCCGGGGAGGCGACCCCGGCCGGGCCGTCAGGTGCGGGGCGCCTCGGCGGTGACGGGATCGATGAGAGCCCTCACCTCGCTCACCGTGTCGACGGGGAAGCCGCCGCAACGCCCGTGCTCCCTGATGATGTCGGGCCCCGTGGCGTTGTAGACGCAGTACAGCTTGTCGTCGACCACGTAGCTCTGGACCCACTGCACGTCGGGTCCGAGGTCGCGGAGCACCTGGTTGGACTGGGCCGCGAGGCCCCGCAGGTCATCGTCGGTCATCTGTCCGGCGCCGGGGACGGTCCGCTCGATCAGGTACTTCGGCATGGCTGCCTCCTATCGGTGGTCGTACCGTCGACGGTACGGACCCGCCGACCCCCCCGCATGGGGTGTTCACCCCACCTCCGGCTCCGGGCGCGGAAGCGGGCGTAGCTTGGCTCGTATGGAGGAGGGGAGCGCCTCGGGGGTGGCGCTCACCGACGTGCTCGCGGCGCTGTCGCTCGCGACCGATCTCGGCCTGGGCCAACCTGCCGAGCACATGCAGCGATCGAACCGGATCGCGCTGGGCTTGGGGCAGCGCCTCGGGCTCGACGGCGAGGCGCTCCATCGCCTCCACGACGTGTCGCTGCTGACCTACGTCGCCTGCTCGGTCTACGGCGACGACGTCTCCACGACCTTCGGGGACGACATCGCCTTCCGGGCCGGCGTGCCCGGAGTCGACATGGCCGGGATGCCGGCCATGGTCTACATGATCCGCTCGGCCGGTTCGTCGGGCCCGGTGCTCCGGCGAGCGGCGCGGGTGGGGCGGCTGATCGCGACCCGCGGCCACGACGTGCTGGCCCAGATGGCGGACCACTGCGCGGCCGCCGGCCGGCTGGCGCGGGACCTGGGTCTCGACGACGTCGTGCGGCGCAGCATCGAGCTGAGCTACGCCCGCTGGGACGGTCAGGGCTTCCCGCCGGTGGCCGGTGAGGAGATCCCGCTGGCCGCCCGCGTCTCCCACGTCGCCGAGACGGTCGAGGTCCTCTACCGCTCCGGTGGGGTCGACGCGGCGGTGGAGGTGGCCCGGTCGCGGTCCGGCACGCACTTCGATCCGGTCGTCGTCGACACCCTCGTCGCCGATCCCGGTCCCCTCTTCGCCGGGCTCGACGCGCCCCTGCCCGACCCCGATCCCGATCCCCGCCCGCTCACCCACCACGACCTCGACGCCGCCCTCGCCGCAATAGGCGACTTCGGCGACCTGCGCTGCCACACCTTCGCCGGTCACGCCCGCGGCACCGCCGAGCTGGCCACGGGGGCCGCCGTGGAGATGCGCCTGCCGGACGCCACGACCCGGCTGCTCCGCCGGGCGGCCCTGATCCACGATACGGGCCGGTTGGGGGTGCCGGCGTCCATATGGCGCAAGCCGGGCCTTTTCACGGTGGCCGAGACCGAGCACATGCGGATGCACGCCTACCTCGTGGAGCGGATGTTCGCCCGGCCCGAACCGCTGGCCCGCATCGGCGTCCTGGCGGCAGCCCACCACGAGCGCATGGACGGGTCGGGCTACCACCGCGGCCTGTCGGGATCGCTGATCGCCGCTCCGGCCCGGGTGCTCGCCGCCGCCGACGCGTACCACGCGATGGGCTGCCGGCAGCCCCACCGGCGCGCGCTCGACCCCGATGAGGCGGCGGCGACGCTGCGGGCCGAGGCCCGTGACGGGCACCTCGACCCGGTCGCGGTCGACGCCGTGCTCACCGCCGCCGGTCGACCGACCCGCGCCTCACGGGCCCGCGGGCCCGAGGACCTCACCCCCCGAGAGACCGAGGTGCTCGCCCTGCTCGCCCAGGGCCTGGCCAACAAGCAGATCGCCCGGGAGCTGTCGATCAGCCCCAAGACGGTCGGCAACCACGTCGAGCACGTCTACACGAAGCTCGGGGTGTCGTCGCGGGCGGCGGCGGCTCTCCACGCGATGCGCCACGGCCTGGTCGATCCGCGGCCGGTCGACCGGTCCCGTCACCCCTGATCGCCAGGGGTCCGGTCCAAGAACGCGGAGACGAGGGGTGCGACCTGATCGGCGTGGTGGAGCCAGGGGGCGTGACCGCCCTCCACCACGTGCAACCCGCCGCCGACGCTCGCCTCCGCCACCCGCGCGCCCACCGCCGCGGCGCCCATGGGGTCGTCCGCCCCGAAGATCAGCAGGGTCGAGGTTCGGATACGCGCCAGTTCGCCGGCGCCGAGCGCAAGCTTGGAGCGGTTGCCGCGCAGTCGTAGCAGTCGCTGGAGCACACCGAAGAAGGCCTCGTCGAAGTGGTCGAGGCGTTCGGTGGTGAGGATGAGGCGGGCGATCTCCGGGGGTAGTGGGTGCTCGTGGACCATCCGGCCCAGGCGCTCGACCTGGCGCTCCGACGGAGGCTGGAGCTTCGTCATCAGGCGTCCGATCGGGCGCACCGACATCAAGCGCATCGGGATCGGCGCCGAGGTGTCGAGCACCACGGCCGGGCACCCCACGTGGACGAGGGCGGCGACGCGGTCGGGACGCTCGATCGCCAGCCAGCACGCCCACAAGGAGCCCAGTGAGTTCGCGAGGACCGCCGGCCGGTCGAGGCCCAGGCCGTCGAGGACCTCGACGAGGAAGCGCACCGCGTCGGCCCGCAGGTCGTGGCCGAACCCGGGCGCCGTGTCGGTCAAGCCGTACCCGGGGAGATCGACCGCGTGGAGGGACATCCCGCCGAGGCGGGCCATCAGCGGCGCGAGCATCGCGGCGGGCACCCCGATCCCGGCGAGCATCACGACTGGTGGCCCCTGGCCGGCGGTGAGCACGTGCGCCTGGCCGCGCACCACCGGTACGTCGATCCAGGACTCCTCGACCGGGACGCCGTAGCGTTCGAGCACCGCGGTCTGGGCCGTCGCGAACCCCGCGTCCCGCATCGCCACCTCCCGGGCGGTGGAGCTCCACGCGCCACGACCCACGATACGACGTCTCGGGCGGGCTGCGGCCAGGTGGACGACTATCCGCGCGGCCGGTCCCGGCCGGTGCTCGGGATCGCCGATAATGGGCGCCATGCGCATACGCAACTCGATCGCGATCTTCAAGGCGTCGTGGGGGGTGATCCGCGACGACCGCGAGCTGCTCTGGCTCCCCGTCATCTCGGCGATCGCCACCCTCGCCGTCGTGGTGTCGTTCGGCGTCCCCGTCGTCCTCACCGGCAGCGACTCCGCCGACGGGTTCCGGCTCGGTGCGATGGGATGGGTCGTCGCCGCCGCGGGCTACTTCGTGGCCGCGTACGTGACGATCTTCTTCAACGCCGCGCTCGTCTCGGCCGCCCACGAGCGCCTCTCGGGCGGCGACCCGACCCTCGGGAGCGCGCTGGCCGGCGCGCGGCGGCGCGCCGCGACGATCCTGCCCTGGGCGCTGCTCTCGGCGAGCGTCTCGCTGTTCCTCCGGGCGGTCTCGGAGCGGTCGGGCATCGTCGGTCGGATCGTCGTGGGCATCATCGGGATGGCCTGGTCGCTGGTGACGTTCCTGGTGCTGCCGATCCTCGTGGTCGAGAACGTCGGTGTGGGCGAGGCGGTGAGGCGCTCGGCGTCGATGTTCAAGCGCACCTGGGGAGAGAACGTGATGGGCCAGGGCGGGGTCGGGCTGGTCGGGTTCCTGGCCGTGCTGGCCGGGGTGCCGGTGCTGGTGCTGGCGCTGCTCACCGGGAACGCCGTCGTGGCCGGCCTCGGAGCGGTGGTCTTCGCGCTGTGGGTCGGCGTGGTGATGGTGGTGACCAGCGCCCTGAGCGGCGTGTACCAGACGGCGCTGTACCTCTACGCGTCGACCGGTGAGCTGCCGCGCGGCTACGAGCCCGAGGCGATCCGCGGCGCCTTCGCGGCCCGGCCGGTCCGGGCGGGGAGCGGCGGCCTCGGGGGGTTCGGCGGCGGCCTCGGGGGCGGCGGGTTCAGCGGGCGCGGCTTCGGAGGCTGAGGCCGGGGCGCCGCCGCTCACCCCGTCCGGGGGTCACGCCACATCGTCCACATGAGCGGCGCGCCGCCCGGCGGCCGGAGCTCGTCCACCACGTCGAAGCCGGCCCGGCGGTACCACGCCACGTTCGGGAGCGTCGACGTCTCCAGGTAGCAGGGCCGGCCCTCGGCGTCGGCCTGCTCGAGGATCGGCTCCATCAACAGCCGCCCGATCCCCTCTCCCTGGCGCGACGGCTCGACCCCGAGGGTCTGTAGGTACCAGTGCTCCTCGGCCGGGTGGGCGCGCTGCGCCGTGTTGGCGACCCTCACCATCCGGGCCGACACCGGCGAGAGCACCAACGCCTGGAGCAGCGACGGGACCTGGCGGAGGAGGCGCCCGGTCGACGGGTGCCACCGGCCCGGCGCCATCCAGGCCGCCACCCCGAGCACCCGGCCGGCTTCCACGGCCACGTGGACCAGGCCGGCCGCCGCCGCGTCGGCCATCGCACCCCGCATGTAGGCCCGGAGCGCGGGGCGGCGCCGGCGGGGGTTGGGGAACGCGTAGACGGAGACCGGGTCGTCGTCGAAGCTCCGCGCCAGGACCACCGCGGCGGCGCGGAACCGGGAGCGGTCGAGGTCGACGACCTCGAGGTCGGCGCCGGGGGAGGGCGGTGGCACAGGCCCGGCAGGCTACCGCCCGCTCGGAGCCGCCCCGGTCCGGGCGTGGCGCCGCCGGGCCGCCCGTCCGGGGAGGCCGGGGCTCCGGTCGTCCCCCGTAGACTGCCGCCGTGCCTGGACGCCGACCGGAGCGCATCGGGGTGTTCGGCGGCACCTTCGATCCCGTCCACGTCGGTCACGTGGTGGCGGCCTCCGAGACCCGCTGGTCGCTGGGGCTCGACCGGGTGCTCCTCGTGGTGGCCGCCGACCCCTGGCAGAAGCGGGGGGACGTCGTCGCGCCCGCGGCCGACCGCCTCGACCTGGTCCGGGCCGCGGTCGGCGGCATCGCCGGGCTCGAGGCCTCCGACGTGGAGGTCGCGCGCGGCGGCCCGTCCGTCACCGCCGACACCCTCGAGGCCCTCGGCGCACCCGACCGGGACCTCGTGCTGATCCTCGGGGCCGACGCCGCGGCCGGGCTCGGCACCTGGCGCCGGGCGGGGGACTTGCCCGGCCTGGCGACGCTCGCGGTGGTCGAGCGGGCCGTCGACGGCCGGATTCCCGATCCGTCCTGCGGCCCGGTGGTCGACCCGGCCTGGACGGTGGAGCGGGTCGCGATTCCCCGCCTCGACGTGTCGTCGACCGACGTGCGGGCCCGCGTCGCGTCGGGGCGACCGATCGACGGCCTCGTGCCCCCCGCCGTCGCGGAGCTGATCCGCGCCCGCGGCCTCTACACTCGGGCCTGATGGGGGCGCGCACCGGTACGACGGCCACGCAGCCGCCGCCGCTCCCGCGGTCGTCCTACCCGCAGCATCCCCGGCCGCACGCGCGGCGTGCCCGGCCTGGGCGCCGATCCGCGACGCGTACCCGCCCGTTCGCCGAACCCGCGCCGCCCGCCGGTTCGGGACCCGTCCCCGACCCCGGGTCCGGGCCGGAGGGCGAACCCCGCGGCCGCCGGACCCTGAGCCGGCGCCAGCGGCGGGTGCGCAACCGGCGGCGGCGCTTCTGGACGATAGTGATGCCGGCCGTCGCCGGGGCCACGGCCGGGCTGGCCCTGACCGGCGCCCTGTTGCGCGACGGCGCCCCCCGCGCCTTCGAGAGCCTGACCCTCGTGGTCCACGTGCACGCCGACGGCCGCGCCGACCGGATCGTCCTCGCCGGGGTCGACGCCTCGGGGCGCGCCGCGCTCCTCGCCGGCCCCGCCCGCCTTCCGGACGCGCCCGCCGACCCCGCTACCGGGGGACCGGTGGGGCCGGCCCTCGCCCGGCGCCTCGAGCGGGAGCTGGCGGTGAGCTTCGACCGGGTCGTGGTGGTCGACGACGACCTCCTGGGCCGGATCCTCGACCCGAGCGGTGAGGTGGGATCCGCGCCCCGGACGGATCGGGCCTCTCTCGAGTCGTGGGTCGACCGCCTCGGGGATCCCGGCACGGCGGCCGCCGTGCGGCGCGTCGACGGTCGCCTCGACGGTTTCGTCGCCGCGGCGGCATCGGGCGAGGTCGCGGTCGGCGTCCTCCCCGAGGCGCGCGCGGTCCCGGTCGGGGCCGCCGGGGCGGAGGGGGGAGGTCCGCCGGTGCTCGACGTCGACCGGGCCCGGGTCGCCGTCGCGCGGCTCCTGCCCTCGCTCGTCGAGGGGTCCGGAGCCGCCGGTGGCTGATCCGGTGGGGGGCGACGGCTCCGCCCGCGCCCCCGACTCCGACGCCCTCGCGACGGCGCGGCTCGCGGCGGAGGCGGCTGCCGACAAGCTCGGGACCGACACCCTGATCCTCCACGTCGGTCCGATCCTCGCCCTGGCCGACTACTTCGTGATCACCGGCGCGTCCAACGACCGGCAGGTGCGCAGCATCGTCGAGGAGGTCGAGAAGCGCCTGAAGGCCCGGTCGGTCCGGCCGCTCGGCACCGAGGGCCTGGCCGAGGCGCGCTGGGTGCTCCTCGACTTCGGCGACGTCGTCGTCCACGTGTTCCACGACGAGGCCCGGGCCTACTACTCCCTGGAGCGGCTGTGGGCCGACGCCGAGCACGTGCCCTGGGGCGACGACGTGTCGCGTGCCGGCGCCGAGGAGGTCGCGGGCGGTTGATGGCGGCTCCGATCGAGGGCGCGACCGGCGGCGCGGGGGATCAGCCGTCGAGCCACGGCCGGGTCGGCACCCCGGCCGCGGTGAGACCCTCTTTGATCTCGCGGACGGTGAGGTTGCGCTCGAAGCGCGGCGAGTAGAGGATCGAGCTGACGATCGCGGCCGACGCCCCGCCCGCGGTCAGCCCTTCGGCGATGTGCTCGACGGTGCCCGCGCCCCCCGACGCCACGACCGGCACGTTCACGGTCGCCGCGACCGCGGCGGTGATCTCGACGTCGTAGCCGGACGCCGTGCCGTCGCGGTCGATGCTGTTGACCACGATCTCCCCGGCTCCGAGGTCCTCGCCGCGGCGCACCCAGTCGAGGGCGTCCATGCCGGTCGCGACGCGCGCCCCGTCGACGAACACCTCGTAGCCCGACGGGATGCCGTCGCGGACCCCGACCCGCTTCACCTGGGTGGACAGCACCACGCACTGGCGCCCGAACGCCTCGGCGCCCTCCCGGATGATCTCCGGGTTCCGGACGGCCATGGAGTCGATGCTGATCTTCTCGGCGCCGGCCTTGAGCACCGCGAACATGTCGTCGAGGCCTCGGATGCCGCCGCCGACGGTGAAGGGCACGAACACGTGGCGGGCCACCCGGCGGACCGTCTCCAGGTCGATCGGGCGCTTCTGGGCGCTGGCGGTGATGTCGTAGAAGACGATCTCGTCGATCTGGTCGGCGTAGAGGCGCTGCGCCAGGTCCTCGGCCGGCGCGACGTCGATGTTGTCCTGGAACCGCTGGGCCTTGGTGACCCGGCCGTCGATCACGTCGAAGCAGGCCACCACGCGCCGGGTCAGCATCGGGCCGCCCCCGGGTCGGTGCCGTCCCAGGTCGCGAAGTTGGAGAGGATCCGCAGGCCGAGCTGGCCGCTCTTCTCGGCGTGGAACTGGGTGGCGGCGACGTTGCCGCGCCCCGCGACCGAGCAGAACGTCGACCCGTACTCGGTGGTGGCCACCACGTGGGCGCCGTCGTCGGGGACGGCGTGGTAGGAGTTCACGAAGTAGCAGTGCGCCTCGTCGGGCAGGCCGTCCCACAGCGGGTGCGGGCGCACCGGGCGCACCGCGTTCCAGCCGATCTGCGGGATCCGCTCGCCGGGCGGGAACCGCCGCACCCGTCCGGGCAGCCAGCCGAGGCAGTGGGTGTCGCCCTCCTCGCTGTGGTCGAAGAGGATCTGGAGGCCGATGCAGATGCCGAGGAACGGCGCCCCGCCGGCGATCACCCGCTCGGTCAGCGCGTCGACGAGGCCGGCCTCGCGGAGCGAGTCGAGGGTGGCGCGCGCCGCACCCACGCCGGGGAGGATCAGCCGCTCCGCCGATTCGACCTCGGCCGCGGTGGTCGCGCTGCGGCAGGCCAGGCCGAGGTGCTCGAGGGCGTACACGACGCTGGGTGCGTTGCCGGCCCGGTAGTCGACGACGGTGATCACGGCCGCCGAGGGTACCGGAGCACCCTCCCGTGACCGGTGGGTGTTCCGGCCCGGCGTTCCGGGTCGGCGCTCCCCCCGCCGGCGTCAGCGCCGCGTGCTGACGGCCAGGTCGGCGATCGCGAGCTGGTCGGGGAGGCGCAGCCGCCAGGTGGCCCGGCCGGTGGTACCGAGGCGGACCACCTCGGCGTGGTAGTCGCCCCGGGTGACGGCGGCGAGGAGGGCCCACGGACCGCCCGGGCCGTCCTCGAGCCGGCTGGTCGGCCCGAGCGACCGGTAGCCGGGCCGGGTGGGGGCCCCGAGGAGGCGGCCGTCGCGCGCGTCGAGGCGGGCCAGGCGACCGTCGCGGGCGAGCACCCAGACCTGGTCCCCCCGGTCGACCATCCGCCGCGCCACCATGCCCGGCGGCAACGTCAGCGGTGGGCCCGCCGTGGCCGTGCGGGCGTCGACGGGGACCAGCCGGGTGTGGCCCACCAGCCAGACGCGGCCCGGCCCGGCGGCGACGTCGACCAGCCCACCCGCCGGCAGCCCGGCCTCGCCGGTGGCCATCACCTCGCCCGATCCGGGGTCGACCCGGTTGATCACGGCCGGGACGGTCTCGTTGGTCGGATCCACGCTCAGGGTCACCACCCCGGCCGGCCCGGCGACCACCCGGGTGTCGGTCCGGGTCCCCACCCCGGGCAGATCGACGGTCCGGTCGCGCGCCGAGCCGGTGGGCAGCGCGTGGCGGGTGAGGGTCGACGGCCCGGTCACCAGCCAGGCCGCGGAGCCCGCGGCGGCGACCACGGGTTCGGCCACGCCGCCGGAACCGGCGCGCAGCCGCGACGGGATCGTCGCCCGGTCGACGATCCGGTTGGTGGTGGCGTCCAGGCGCCCGAAGCGCCCACTGCCCGGTTCGTAGAGGAGGACCTCGCCGGGACCGCCCGTCACCTGCCCGAAGGCGGGGAACCCGAGCACCGACACCCGGTCGGGGGCCGACGGTACGAGCCGCAGCGTGTCGAACCCGAACAGCCACACGGCGTCGGGCCGGTCGTGGGAGGGCGCCCGGCCGGCCTCGAGGCGCCGGGTCGACGGGCTGGTGCCTCCGTCCCCGCCGTCGCCACCCCCGCCGGCGGCGAGGAACGTGACGGTCCAGACCACCGCCACCAGCAGCACCGCCACCATCGCGATGCGCCGGTTGCGGGCGTCCGACCACCAGGCGCGCATCCCGCCATTGGATCGCACGCCGTGCACGGCCCACGAACCGCGTGGGCTCCCGTCACCGCCCGGTGTAGCCGTGCCGGCCGTATCGGGGCCCGCCCGGGAGGCCGGCCGCGGGGTTCAGATGCAGGGGGCCGCCGCGGGGTAGTCGTAGAGGGCGGTGACCCGGGCGCCGTCGAAGTCGGCGACGGCGGCGCCGGAGGCACCAGCCCGTCGACCCGGCCTCGGCGGAAGGCACAACCGGGCGCGGGAATCGGGTCGCCTGTGGAGCTGAGGGGACTCGAACCCCTGACCCCTTCCATGCCATGGAAGTGCTCTACCACCTGAGCTACAGCCCCGTAGGGCCGTCAACGGTAGCAGCCGCGGGGGTCGGTTCCGGGGGCCGGAAGGGGCCGGGCGGGGCGGTGCCCGGCCGGTACGCTCGGCCTCCGATGAGCACGGACCCGAACGTCCCCCCCGACGGCGGTGCCACCCCCGACGGAGGTGCGCCGCCCCACCGCTACGGCGCGGCCCTCGCCAACCGCATCGAGGCGGCCTGGCAGGACCGCTGGGAGGCCGAGCGCACCTTCTGGGCCCCCAACCCGCCGGGAACGCCCCTCGACGAGGGCGCCGAGCGGGCCGAGGGCCGCCCCAAGCTCTACGTCCTCGACATGTTCCCCTACCCGAGCGGTGCCGGCCTGCACGTGGGCCACCCGCTCGGCTACATCGCCACCGACGTCTACGCCCGCTACAAGCGCATGACGGGCCACAACGTGCTCCACGCCATGGGCTACGACGCCTTCGGCCTGCCCGCCGAGCAGTACGCGGTGCAGACGGGCCAGCACCCCCGCGTCACCACCGACGCCAACATCGCCACCATGCGGGCCCAGCTCCGGGCCCTGGGCCTCGGCCACGACCCCCGCCGTGGTGTCGCCACCACCGACCCCGGCTACTACCGCTGGACCCAGTGGATCTTCCGGGAGATCTTCGAGTCGTGGTACGACGTCGACTCCGACCGGGCCCGGCCGATCTCCGAGCTCGTCGAGCAGTTCGAGAGCGGGGAGCGCAGCCTCGATCCGTCGGAGTTCGGTGAGCGCTCCTGGGCCGACCTCGACGGCGTTGAGCGGCGGCGGGTCGTCGACTCGTTCCGCCTCGCGTTCCTCGAGGAGGCGGCCGTCAACTGGTGCCCGCGCCTGGGGACCGTCCTCGCCAACGAGGAGGTCACCGCCGACGGGCGCAGCGAGCGGGGCAACCACCCCGTGTACCGGCGCCCGATGCGCCAGTGGATGCTGCGCATCACCTCGTACGCCGACCGGCTCCTGCGCGACCTCGACCTGCTCGACTGGCCCGAGCCGATCAAGCTGATGCAGCGGAACTGGATCGGCCGCAGCACCGGCGCCGAGGTCGACTTCCCCGTCGACGGCCACGACGGCGTGTCGATCACCGTCTTCACGACCCGGCCCGACACCCTCTTCGGCGCCACCTACATGGTGCTCGCCCCCGAGCACCCGCTGGTCGACTCCATCACCGCCAACGACTGGCCCGGCGCCACCGCGGTCGACGACTGGCAGGAGACCCCCGCCGCGTGGCGCGGCATATTCGGCGTCGACGCCAAGCCGGCGGAGGCCGTCGCCCGCTACCGCGACTTCGCCGCCGCCAAGAGCGAGCTGGAGCGCCAGGCCGAGGGTCGCGAGAAGACCGGCATGTTCATCGGGGCCTTCGCGATCAACCCGGTGAACGGGGAGCGCATACCGGTGTTCGTCGCCGACTACGTGCTGATGGGCTACGGCACCGGGGCGATCATGTCGGTGCCGGCCCACGACCAGCGCGACTTCGAGTTCGCCCGGGCCTTCGACCTCCCGATCCGGGGCGTCGTCGAACCTCCCGACGAGTGGCTGGCGGAGCACGGAGTGGACCGGTCGACCCCGGCGGGTGAGTGGCCGGAGGCGTTCACCGGCGACGGCGTGGCGACGGCGTCGGCCAACGACGAGGTCTCGCTCGACGGGTTGGCGGTCACCGACGCCAAGGCCCGGATGACCGCGTGGCTCGAGCGCCGCCACCTCGGCGCCGCGACGATCACCTACAAGCTGCGCGACTGGCTGTTCTCCCGCCAGAGGTACTGGGGCGAGCCGTTCCCGATCGTCTACGACCCCGACGGGCTGCCGCTGGTCCTGCCGGAGTCGATGCTGCCGGTGCTCCTGCCCGATGTCGACGACTTCGAGCCCCACAGCAGCGACGACCCCGACGCCGAGCCCCAACCCCCGCTGGGGCGGGCCCGCGACTGGGCCACCGTCGAGCTCGACCTGCCCCGGCCGGCGTGGCAGGGGCCGGAGCCGGGCCCGGCCGTGTACCGGCGGGAGCTCAACACCATGCCGCAGTGGGCCGGGTCGTGCTGGTACTACCTGCGCTACCTCGACCCCACCGACGACGACGCCCTCGTCGACCCGGAGGTCGAGCGCTACTGGATGCACGGGCGGCGGGCCGACGGCACGACCGCGGCCGGTGGCGTCGACCTCTACGTCGGTGGCGTGGAGCACGCGGTGTTGCACCTGCTGTACGCCCGGTTCTGGCACAAGCTCCTCTACGACCTGGGTCACGTCACCACTCCGGAGCCGTTCCAGCGACTGTTCAACCAGGGCTACATCCAGGCCCCGGCCTACGTCGACGAGCGCGGCTTCTACGTGGAGGCCTCCGAGGTGGTGGAGCACGACGGCCGCCACCTCTTCGACGGCCGGCCCGTCACCCGCGAGTTCGGCAAGATGGGCAAGAGCCTCAAGAACGTGGTCACCCCCGACGACATCTACCGGCGCTACGGCGCCGACACGCTGCGGCTCTACGAGATGTTCATGGGGCCGCTCGACGCCAGCCGGCCCTGGAACACCACCGACATCGTGGGGGTCCACCGGTTCCTCCAGCGGCTGTGGCGCAACGTCGTCGACGAGGAGACGGGTGAGGCGCGCCCGCCCGACCCGTCGCCCCTCGACGACGCCTCGCGCCGGCTGCTGCACCGCACGATCGCGGCCGTCCGCGACGACATGGAGACGCTGTCGTTCAACACCGCGATCGCCCGGCTGTTCGAGCTGAACAACCACCTGACGGCCCGGGTCGGCGAGACGGGGGTCGCCCCCTGGGAGGTCGTGGAGCCGCTGGTGCTCATGGTGGCGCCGCTCGCCCCCCACGTGGCCGAGGAGCTCTGGTCGCGGCTCGGCAACCGCGAGTCGCTGGCGTACCAGCCGTTCCCGTCGGCCGACCCGGCGTGGCTGGCGGAGGAGTCGGCGGTGATCGTGGTCCAGGTGAACGGGAAGGTCCGCCACCGGGTGACGGTGCCCACCGGGCTCGACGCCGGCGCGACCGAGGCCGCGGTCCGGGCCGACGCCAAGGTGGCGGAGCTCCTCGCCGGCCGGGAGGTCCGCAAGGTCGTGGCGGTGCCCGACCGCCTGGTCAACTTCGTCGTGGGGTGACCGCGTGACGGCCCGGCGCCCGGGCCGGGTGATGCGCTTCGGGCCGGGCGCCGCCGAGGCGTTCCCCGTCGTCCCCGAGTCCGACGTGGCGCGGGCCCGGGTGGTCGTCGTCCCGGTCCTCACGCCGGGCGTGGCCGCCATGACCCTGGGCCGCTGGGTGCTCGTGCGCCGCGGCCACGAGCACGACGCCGACCTCCTCCGCCACGAGCTGGTGCACGTCCGGCAGTGGCGCGAGCTGGGCGCGCCCCGGTTCCTGTGGCGCTACCTGGGCGCGTACGCCCGGTTGCGCCGGGCGGGCCTGGACCACGACGCCGCGTACGAGGCGATCCCGCTCGAGGAGGAGGCCCGCCGCCTCGCCGGCCGCTGAGCGACCAGGCGGCGATCCCAGCCGACCCCCGCGACCCCGCCCCCGACCGGGTGGCCCGCGCCGAGCGGGATGGTAGGTTCTCGGTCCACCTCCCCGGCACTTCCTCCGTGTGTCCCGTCGCGCCCCCACGGAGGTTGCCGTGCTGCCCCGTCCCGTCGTCCCGCCGTCACCGTCCCCGCCCGCCCCGGCCGAGCGGGGCCACCCGGCCCCCGCCGGCCCGGCCGGCCCCGCCGACCACGACTTCTGGGGACCCGACACCCGCGGGTGGGGGGCCGGGGTCCCGGGGGCGTGGACCGACCGGCTCGCCCGGTGGCGGAGCGATCCCCGAGCTGGGGTCGCGTTGCTCCTCGTGGCCGCCGTCGTCGCCGGGCTCGTCTGGTACCGGATCGGCAGCCGGTCCGTGGGTCCGGCGCCGGGCTACGCCGCGGGGGCGTCCGGAGCAGCCTCCACGCCTCGGCCCGGCGACGGCGCCGGGAGCCCGGGCGGGGAGCCGGGCGCGGCCGGGAGTGGAGCGCCGGCGAGCGTCGCCGCCTCGGGCGATCCCGCCGCCGCGAAGCGCACCCGCTCCCTGGTCGTGCACGTCGCGGGCGCGGTGGTCCGGCCGGGCGTGGTCGAGCTCCCACCGGGCTCACGCGTGATCGACGCCGTCGAGGCGGCGGGCGGGGCACGGCCCGAGGCCGACCTCGACCGCCTGAACCTCGCCGCCCTGCTCGCCGACGGGCAGCGGGTCGCGGTCGCGAAGGCGGGCGAGCCCCCGCCCGTCCTCGACTCGGCCGCGGCCGGCACCGGTACCGGGGCCTCGGCCGGCAGCTCGGCCGGGAGCGGCGGCCCGCTCGACCTCAACACCGCCACCCAGCAGCAGCTCGAGGAGCTCCCGGGCGTGGGGCCCGTCCTGGCCCGCTCGATCATCAGCGAGCGTGAGCGCCGGGGCGGGTTCCGCCGGGTCGAAGATCTCCGCAGCGTGCGGGGCATCGGCGACCAGCGCTTCTCCGACCTGAAGGCGCTGGTCACGGTGTGACCACCGCGACGGAGGCGGGGCCCGTCCTCGGGGGCGTCCCGACCCTGGCCGCGGTCGCCACCCTCGCCGGGATCCTGGTGGGGGAGCGGTCCGGTCCCGGGTCCGCGGCGGCACCCGGGATCGCGGGCCTCACCCTGGCCGCCGCCGCGGTGGCGTGGGCCCTGGCCCGTCCTCCCCGGCCGGCTCGCCGGCGGTACCGAGGTGTCGTCGCCGTGCTGCTGGCCTGCGGGCTGCTCGGAGCCGCCGCGACGCAGCGGGCCCTGCACGGCCTCGCCCGGTCGCCGATCGCGGGGCCGGTCGCCTCCCGCCTCGACGGGCGGCTCCGGGCCACGCTCGCCGAGGACCCCGCCGGGCTGCGCTTCTCGGCCACCGCGATCGCGCGGGCGTCGGCGTTCACCCGCCCCGGCGGCGGATGGTCGGGCGCCGGCGGCCGGAGGGTGAAGCTCAAGGCGACCGGCGACGCCGCGCCCCGTCTCGCCGTCCTCTCAGCCGGCGACCGGGTGGAGGTCGAGGGCTGGTTCGAGCCCGCCGACGGGTACGACGCCCGGTTGCGCTGGAAGCACGTGGCGGGGCGGTTCCGGGTTCGCCGGCTCCTCGCCTTCTCGGGACCCACCTCGCCGCTGGACCGGGTCGCCAACTCCCTGCGCGGGCGGGTGCTGGCCGGTGGATCCTCCCTTCCCGCCCCGCAGCGCGGTCTGCTGGCCGGGTTCCTCCTCGGCGACACCCGGGGTGTGGCCGAGCGCACGGTCGAGGAGTTCCGCGCGTCCGGCCTGTCGCACCTGCTGGCGGTCTCGGGGTCGAACGTCGCGTTCGTGCTCGCCCTGGCCGCGCCGGTCCTGCGGCGCCGGGGCTACCGGGCCCGCTTCGCCCTCGGGGTGGCGGTGGTCGTCGTGTTCGGGGCGATGACCCGCTGGGAGCCGTCGGTGCTGCGCGCCGTCGCGATGGCCCTCACCGCCATGACCGCGTCGCTGCTCGGTCGCCCGAGCGCGGGGACCAGGGTGCTGGCGCTGTCGGTCGTCGCCCTGCTGCTCGCCGACCCGTTCCTGGCCCACTCGGTCGGCTTCGGTCTCTCGGTCGCGGCGAGCGCGGGCATCCTCGTCCTGGCCGGACCGATCACCCGGCGCCTGCGGGGGCCGCGCATCGGGCGTGAGGTCCTCGGCATCACCATCGCGGCCCAGATGGGGACCGCCCCGCTGCTCCTACCGGTCTTCGGTTCGGTGCCGGCGGTGTCGGTCGTCGCCAACCTGCTCGCTGCTCCGGCCGCCGAGCCGCTGACCGCCTGGGGCCTGGCCGCCGGCGTGGCGGGGGGCTTCCTGCGCGACCTCCAGCCCGCGCTGGCGGCCGCCCTCCAGTTCCCGTCCTACGTGCTGCTGCGCTGGGTGGAGTCGGTGGCGACGTTGGGGTCTCGAGTGCCGCTGGCGCTCGACGCACGCGGGGCCTTCGGGGCCGCGGCGGCCTTCTTCGGCTTGCGGGCCGGGCTGGAGCTGGTGCGGGCGGGTCGCCGGCTCCGGCGGCGGGACCGGGCCGTCCGCTCGTGCATCGCCTCGCGGAGCTCGGCCAGCGCGTCGCCGATGCCCTCGGCCAGGGGCCAGGGGTCGGGCACCGCCTCGCGGCATACGAGGAACCCGAAGTGGATGGCGCCGCAGTAGCTGAGGACGGTGATGTTGAGCCCGCCGCCGTAGAGGAGCGGTCCCATGGGCAGCAGCGACAGGACCCGGGCGCCGCCGGTGTAGAGGGGCATGGGGGGTCCGGGCACGTTCGAGATGATCAGGTTGAACACCGGGGGCGTCCGCCCGTCGAGGCCCATCGAGGTGTAGGTGCGCGCCGCCAGCGCGATGAGCCCCGGTGGGGTCGTGTCGGTGAGGTTCATGATCTTGCGGGCGTCGAGCGCCCGCCGCATCTCCTTGGCGTGGCGGGTGCTCCGGTGGATCGCGACGAGGCGCTCCACCGGGTCGTCGATGTCCGTGGCGAGCGTCGCGAACATCGCGCCGACCCGGTTCCCGATCTCCGACTTCTCGTCGGCGCTCCGCAGCGACACCGGTACCTGGGCTATGAGGGGCTCGGGCGGGAGCTCGCCGCGGCGTTCCAGGTAGCGCCGCAGCGTCCCCGCGCAGAGGGCGAGCACGACGTCGTTCACCTTCACCCCGAACGCGTGCTTGATCTCGCGCACGTCGTCGAGCGGGACCTCCGTGAAGGCGACCCGGCGGCCCGGCGTGATGGCCCGGTTGAACGAGGTGCGGGGAGCCTGGAAGGGGACCTTGGGCGGCTCGGGGTGGCGCAGGAACCGGGCCACGGTGAACCCCCAGTCGGCGAGCTGGTAGGCGTACCGCGCCGCGCGCACAGGGGTCAGGGCCGAGTAGACGATCCCGCGCCCGAGGAGCTCGACGACGTGGGGCCGGTCCCGCGTGTCGGGGGTCTCGGGGACCTCGGGCGGCGGTGGGTTGGGTTCCGGCTGGAGGTCGAGCAGGACCGTGGCGAGTTCGGCGCCCGACACGCCGTCGATGATCGCGTGGTGGACCTTGTAGAGGATGGCCGCCCGGTCGCCGGCCAGGCCGTCGATGAACCACATCTCCCACAGCGGGCGGCGGCGGTCGAGCTTGAGGGCCACCAGGTCGCCGACCAGCTCACCGAGCTCGCGCGGACCGCCCGGCGGTGGGCAGACCGTCCGCCGGAAGTGGTGCACGGGATCGAAGTCGTCGGCATCGACCCAGCCGGGGCGCCCGAGCCCCAGCGGGCTCTCCACCAGCTTCCACCGGAACTGCGGCACCAGCGGGAGACGGTCGACCACGAGCTGCTCGAGGCGGTCGATGCTGAACCCGCCGGGCGCCGTCGACGGGTCGATGACCATCACCGCCGACACGTGCATGTGCCAGGCCGGGGTCTCGCCGTAGAGGAAGGCGGCGTCGAGGCCGCCCATGCGTCTCATCGTCGTGGGCTCCCGCTACCCCCGCACCGGACGGGCCGCGCCGGCCCCGCTCCCGGGCGGGCCGTTCCCGAGGACGAAGCCGGCCCGCCGGGCTCGTTCCTCGACCGCCGAGCACGCCTCCACGAGCGGGGCGGCGAGGCCGTCGGTGGCGCAGACGGTGTGACCGCCGTCGACCCGGTGGATCGTGGCGCCGGGTATCGACATCGCCATCTCGAACTGGCGCTCGGGGGGCACGGCGCGGTCGCGGGTGGTCACCAGCACCGCGGTGGGGACGTCGACCGACCCGATCCAGCGCCGGGAGTCGTAGGTGCCGATGGCGTGACCGGCCTCCATCAAGTGGCGCCAGTCGTGCCTCCGGAACTCCGCCGCGCTCCACGCCGGGAACGAGCCGGGGGCGGGGAGCCGACGGGCCACGGCCCGGCCGGCGAGGCCCGGCACCCACGCCGCCGCGGCCCCGACGCGCGTACCGCCCATGGCTGCCGCGATCATCGACGTGAACACGATCCGCTCGCGCTGGGCGGTGAGGAAGCACGAGCCCGTAGCGCACAGGACGAGGCCGGCCACGAGGTCGCGGTGGCGCCGCCAGAGCAGCTGGGCCACCGGGCCGCCCATCGAGTAGCCGACCGGGATGACCGGGCCGGTCCCGAGCTCGAGGATCGTGGCCGCGCAGTCGTCGGCGACGGCGGCGAGACGGAACGGGCGTCGGCTGCGCAGGCCGCGGCCGTGGCCGCGCAGGTCGGGGGCGACGACCGAGAAGCGCGACGACAGCGGTCCGAACACCCGGAACCAGTTGAGGCCCCCGGTCGCCGCCCAGCCGTGGAGCAGCAGGAGGGTGGGGGCCCCGGGCGGCCCGTCGAGCTGGCGGACGAAGGTGGTGCCCCGGCGCGCCAGGCGCACCCGGCGCCCGAACGGCATCACCGAAGCCGGGGGCTCGTCCGCCTCCTCGCGGGCGGCGGCGGTCGGGCGGGCGATCGCCATCATGTCGGGACCCGGGTCGGGACCCATGTCGGGACCATCAGAGGTCGCCGTCCTCCCAGTCTCCCGGTCCGGTCGCCCGGCCCGGTCCCGCGGGCACCCCGTCGCCCGCGGTCGCCTTCTCCCGGGCGGGGCGTCGTGCCCCGCCCCCGGTCGTGGCCCGTCCTTCCTCTCGCCTGCGTCGTGCCGTCCTCGTGCCCGCCGCCGCGAAGCGCGCCCGCGGGAGCGGGGCCGGCTGTGACGACCGTCACGGTAGTACCGGCTCCGCCCGGTCGGCACGTGCTCCCCGGCCGGTAGCCTCGACCCGATGCCGAGCTTCAGGCTGGGGCCCGACCTCCACGATCTGCGGTCACGGGTCCTGGTCATGGGCATCCTGAACCGGACGCCCGACTCCTTCTACGACCGCGGGGCCACCTACGGGCTCGACGCCCTCCTCCGGCGGGCCGACCGGATCGTGTCGGAAGGTGCCGACATCCTCGACGTCGGCGGGGTGAAGGCCGGGCCCGGGCCCGACGTCGGCGAGGCCGAGGAGCTCGACCGCGTGGTGCCCGCGATCGAAGCGCTGCGCGCCCGCTTCGACGTCGCGATCTCGTGCGACACGTGGCGCGCGGCGGTCCTCGAGGCAGCCTGTGCCGCGGGGGCGTCGGTCGGGAACGACATCAGCGGCTTCGCCGATCCCGCGTACCTCGCGGTCGCGGCGCGGGCCGGTGCGTCGGTGGTGGCCACCCACATCCGCCTCCGCCCCCGGGTCCCCGACCCCGATCCCCGGTACCACGACCTGCTCGGCGAGGTCCGGGCCTTCCTGCTCGACCGGGCGGCCCGGGCGCAGGCCGCAGGGCTCCCCGCGGAGCGGATCGCGATCGACGCCGGCCTCGACCTCGGCAAGACGGCCGCCCAGAGCGCGCTACTCCTGCGCGAGAGCGGCGCCCTCGCCGCCACCGGCTACCCGCTCCTCCTCTCGGCGTCGAACAAGCGCTTCCTCGGCGATCTCCTCGACCTCGCCGTCGACGAGCGACGCGACGCCTCGCTCGCCGCCGTGGCCTACGGGGTGGCGCACGGGTGCCGCATCGTGAGGGTCCACGACGTGCTGGGAACGGTCCGGGTGTGCCGGACGGTCGAGGCGCTGCTCGCGGCCGACGCCGCCACCCCGGGCGCCGTGCCGGCCGGCCGGGGCCGGGCGCCCGTGGCGCGGTGAGCGCGCCCACCGGGGGCGCCGGTGCCGGGTCCGGGGACGCCGTGTACCTGGTCCGGGGGGCCGAACCCGTGCTGCGCGAGAAGGCCGTGTCGGAACTCCTCGACGAGCTGCTCGCCGGCGACGACCGGTCGCTGGCGGTGGAGGAGCTGACCGTTCCCGGCCGGGGCGACGAGCCCGCCGGCGCCGGGTCGGCGACCGGCGGCGAGGGCCGCGCCGCCGTGGTCCGGGCCGCGTGCAACGCGCTGGAGAGCCCCCCGTTCATGACCGCCCGGCGGATCGTCGTGGTGCGCGACGTCGAGCACCTCACGACCGCCGAGGCCGAACCCCTGGCCGCCTACCTGGCCGAGCCGATGCCGACGTCGGTCGCCGTCTTCGTGAGCGGTGGGGGCCGGCTGCCGGGCTCCCTCACCAAGGCGTGGAAGGGCCGGGTGGTCGAGCGCGGCGGCGACGCCGGCACCACCCTCGACGTCGTGGGTCGGGAGGCCGCCGCGGCCGGGATCCAGCTCCGCAACGACGCCGCGCGTGCCATCGCGGAGCGCCTGGGCGACGACGCCGGCCGGGTGCCGGGGCTGGTCGAGCTCCTGGCCGCCGTCTTCGGCACGGAGTCGACCATCGCCGCGGCCGACGTCGATCCCTACCTGGGCGCCGAGGGGTCGGTGCCCGTCTACCTCCTGGCCAACGCCGTCGACGCCGGCGACACGGCGGCGGCCCTCGACGTCCTCCAGCGGATGCTCCACGCCACCACCTCGCGTCAGGCCCGGCCGATGCACCCGCTCCAGGTGCTCTCCCTGCTGCACAACCACTACCGGCGGCTCCTGCGCCTCGACGACCCGTCGCTGCGGACCGACGACGACGCCGTCGCCGCGCTCGGCGGCAAGGTGAAGAGGTACCCGGCCCGCAAGGCGCTGGACCAGGCCCGCGCCCTGGGCACCGAGGGGCTGCGCCGGGCCGTCGACCTCCTCGCCGAGGCCGACGGCGCGCTCAAGGGGGGCACCGGGGTCCCTGAGGAGACCGTCGTCGAGGTGCTGGTGGCCCGGCTCTGCGCGCTCTCGGCCCGTTCCGGCGCTGCCGGACGGGTGGGGCGGGCCGGCGGCTCCCCGGCGCGGGCCGGGTCTCGGGGGCGCAAGCGCTGAGCGGCTCCGGCGCCGCTCCGGCGGCCCGGGGGCCGCGGCGCCGCCTACTCGGTCCCGGAACCCACGCCGGCCGCCTTGTTGGCGCGGCGCATCATGCGCGACGTGCGCCGGGCGGCCTGGTTCTTGTGGACGACGCCCTTGGCCTGCGCCTTGCCGAGGCGCTTCTGGGCCAGCCGCTGCTTCTCGGCGGCGTCGGCCTCGCCCGACTCGGCGGCGGCGCCGGCGCTCTTGATGCGCGTCTTGATCTCGGTGCGCACGGCCTGGTTCGCGACGCGGCGCTTCTCGTTCTGCCGGTTCCGCTTCCGCTGCGAGGGGATGTTGGCCATGGCGCGGGCGCACTCCAGGGTCGTTGCGGGGACCGGAGCACGTTAGCAGGAGCGGGCGCCTTCCATCGCTCCGGGCCCGGCGGTCCCGCTCGGCCACAATGGAGGCGACGCCGCCCGGTCCGTCGCGGCCGCCGGTCCCGCCGTCGGGCCCGCCCGGCCCACCCGCCCGGAACGCCGGCGCGGTGACGATCCTCCGATGACGAGCCTGTCCTCATTCCGCAACGTCTCGATCATCGCCCACATCGACCACGGGAAGTCGACGCTCGCCGACCGCTTCCTCGAGATGACGGGCGCGGTCGCCGCGCGCGACATGCGGGCGCAGTACCTCGACTCGATGGACCTCGAGCGGGAGCGCGGCATCACCATCAAGGCCCAGAACGTCCGGTTGTCCTGGCGGGACCACGTGGTGAACCTCATCGACACGCCGGGCCACGTCGACTTCGGCTACGAGGTGTCCCGCAGCCTGGCCGCGTGCGAGGGCGTGATCCTGCTCGTCGACGCGTCGCAGGGGATCGAGGCGCAGACCCTCGCCAACTGCTACCTGGCCCTCGAACACGACCTCGCGATCGTGGCCGCGCTCAACAAGATCGACCTCCCCGCCGCCGAGCCGGAGCGCATCGCCGGTGAGATCGAGCAGGTCCTGGGCATCCCCGCGGGGGAGATCCTGTCGATCTCGGCCAAGACGGGCGAGGGCGTACCCGAGCTCCTCGACGCGGTCATCGACCGCGTCCCGGCGCCCGAGGGCGACGAGTCGGCCGCTCTCCAGGCCCTGATCTTCGATTCGTCCTACGACTCCTACCGGGGCGTGATCAGCGCGGTGAGGATCGTGAACGGGGTGCTCGGGAGCGGTGACCGGCTCCGCTTCGTGCAGACCGGCAACGTTCACGTGGCCGAGGAGATCGGGGTCCGGCTCCCGGACCCGACCCCGGTCGGACGCCTCGGTCCGGGCGAGGTCGGCTACCTGATCGCGGGCATCAAGGACGTCGGCGAGGCCCGGGTGGGCGAGACCGTCACCCAGGCCGCCCGCCCCGCCGAGGCGCTGGCCGGCTACCGCGAGCCCAAGCCGATGGTCTTCTGCGGCCTCTACCCGGTCGACGGCGACGAGTTCGCCGCGCTGCGCGAGGCGCTGGAGAAGCTCCGGCTGAACGACTCCAGCTTCACCTACGAGCCCGAGACCTCGGGGGCCCTGGGCTTCGGATTCCGCTGCGGCTTCCTGGGGCTGCTCCACATGGAGATCGTCCGGGAGCGCCTCGAGCGGGAGTACGGCCTCTCGCTCGTGGCCACGGCACCCAACGTCGAGTACCACGTGCGGTCGCCCGACGGGCGGTCGACGGTCGTCGACAACCCCTCGGCCATGCCCTCGCCCAACGAGGTGGAGTCCATCGAGGAGCCGTACACGACGGTCACGGTCCTCACCCCGACCGAGTACGTCGGGGCGCTGATGGAGCTGGCCCAGAGCCGCCGGGGCGAGATGCGCAAGATGGAGTACCTCTCCGAGGAGCGGGTGGAGCTCGTCTACGACCTACCGCTGGCCGAGATCGTCACCGACTTCTTCGACCAGCTGAAGTCGCGCACGCGCGGCTACGCCAGCCTCGACTACGAGCCGAGCGGGCACCGTCCCTCCGACCTGGCCAAGGTCGACGTCCTCCTGAACGGCGTCCCGGTCGACGCCTTCAGCGCCATCGTCCACCGCGACCGCGCGTACGACTACGGGCGGCGGATGACCGAGAAGCTGCGCGAGCTGATCCCGCGCCAGATGTTCGACGTGCCCATCCAGGCCGCCATCTCGGGACGCATCATCGCCCGCGAGACGGTCAAGGCGCGGCGCAAGGACGTCCTGGCCAAGTGCTACGGGGGCGACGTGTCGCGCAAGCGCAAGCTCCTGGAGCGCCAGAAGGAGGGCAAGAAGAGAATGAAGCAGATCGGTCGCGTCGAGGTCCCCCAGGAGGCGTTCGTCGCCGCCCTCCGGCTCGGCGAGTAGCGGGCGGCCACCCCGGGGGTCTGCGCCGCCGGCCGCTACCCGTGGCCGGCCGGTTCCGGGTCGCGGGGGAGGCCCAGGACCCGCTCCCCGATGATGTTCCGCTGCACCTCCGACGTCCCGCCCCCGATCGTGAGGGCGGGCGAGAAGAGGTAGCCGAAGGTCCAGAGACCGGACTGGTCGCCGTAGGGGCCGTGGTCGGTCAACATCGCGCCCGCGCCGGCCAGGCCGAGCGCCGTGCCCATCACGTGCTGCCCGTGCACGTCCGAGAGGGCCTTTCGCACCGATGCCTCCGGTCCGGGCTCCAGGCCCCGCACCTGCGCGGCCAGGGTGCGCAGCCGGATCAGCCGGAGGATCTCGGACTCGGCGAAGAGCGCGGCCAGCCGCTGGCGCACCAGAGGGTCGCCCGTTCCCCCGTTGCCGCGCACCAGGTCGATCACGTCGTGGGCGGTGGGGCCCATCCCCCACAGCGCGCCCTCACCCGAGAGGGAGACCCGTTCGTTCCCGAGGGTGACCTTGGCGAGGCGCCAGCCGTCGTTCTCGGCGCCGACGAGGTTGGCCGCGGGGACCCGGACGCCGTCGAGGAAGACCTCGTTGAAGTCGGCCGAGCCGTTCATCTGCCGGATGGGTCGCACCGTGATCCCGGGGGAGCGCATGTCGAGCACGAAGTACGAGATCCCGTGCTGGCGCTTCCGTCCGCCGCCCGCGGGCGCGGTGCGGGCGAGGAGGATCCCGTAGCGGGCCACGTGGGCGAAGGTGGTCCAGATCTTCTGGCCCTGCACCACGTACTCGTCACCGTCGCGTTCGGCCCGGGTCGCGAGGCCCGCGAGGTCGCTGCCCGCGCCGGGCTCGGAGAAGAGCTGGCACCACGTCTCGGAGCCGTCGAGGATGCCGGGGAGGTAGCGCTCGTGCTGCTCGGGGGTGCCGGCCACGAGCAGGGTGGGGCCGGCCCAGCCCAGCCCGATCGGATTCGACGGCCGGGGGGCGCCCGCGGCGCGGAGCTCCTCGTCGATGACGAGCTGCTGGAGGGCCGACGCGTCGAGCCCCCACGGTCGGGGCCAGTGGGGAGCCACGTACCCGGCCGCGGCCAGCCGGCGGTTCCAATCCGGCGGGTACACGCCGCCGGGCGCGTTCTCGGCCAGGAAGGCCCGAACCTCGGTTCGATGGGCCTCGGCCTCGGGGGGAAGTTCGAGCTCCACGCCGGGCAGAGTAGGCCGCGTCCGGGGCCCCGGGGCGGGGTGACGGGGTGGCGCGGGGAGGAGCGGAGCCGCCGCGCGACCATGGCGGCATGGTCGTCGGCGATCCGCCGCCCGGTCCGGAGCCGGTGCCCGCCCGCCGTGGGGACCGGGGCGCGTCGACCCGGCGCCGGTCACCCGAGCCCTCGCCGCCCGCCGGGCCGTTCGGGGTCTACGTCCACATCCCGTTCTGCGCCCAGCGCTGCGGCTACTGCGACTTCGCCACCTGGACCGACCGTGGCCACCTGGTCGAGGCCTACGTCGACGCGTGCGTCCGCGACGTCGACCGCCTCCGCCGGAGCGGTGCGGCCCGCCCCGCCACCTCGGTGTTCTTCGGCGGCGGGACCCCGTCGCTGCTCCCCGCGTCGTCGCTGCTGCGGATCCTCGCCTCGATCGAGCGCGTCCCGGGCTGCGAGGTGACGGTCGAGTGCAACCCCGACTCGGTCGACGCCCGGAAGCTGGCGGAGTACCGCGCCGGCGGCGTCACGAGGATCAGCCTCGGCGTGCAGTCGATGGCGCCCCACGTCCTGGCCTACCTGGAGCGCACGCACGACCCCGCCAACGTCGAGCGCGCCGTGGCGTGGGCCCGTGCCGCGGGCTTCGAGCACCTCAACCTCGACCTCATCTACGGAACCCCGGGCGAGACCGTCGACGACTGGAGGGCGACGCTGGAGCGGGCGGTGGCGCTCGGTCCCGACCACGTGAGCGCGTACGCCCTCACCGTCGAGCCCGGCACCCCGCTCGGGCGGCGCGTGGCCGCCGGATCGGTCCCCGGCCCCGACGACGACGACCAGGCCGACCGCTACGAGATCGCCGACGACGTGCTGGCCGGCGCCGGGTTCGCCTGGTACGAGATCTCGAACTGGGCGCGTCCCGGTGGTGAGTGCCGCCACAACCTCCTCTACTGGACCGGAGGCGAGTACCTGCCGGTCGGGTGCGCCGCGCACGGCCACCGGGCCGGGCGTCGCTGGTGGAACGTGCGCACCCCCGACCGCTACCTCGCGGCCGTCGACGCCGGCCGGCCCCCGGAAGCAGGCTCCGAGCTCCTCGGCCCGCAGGCCCGGGCCGAGGAGGCCTTCGCGCTCGCGCTGCGCACGGCGGGCGGAGCTCCCCTCCCGGGGCCGGGCGCGGAGCCGGCGGGGCTACCGGCCGATCTGGAGCGCGCCGGCTTCGTCACCCTCGAGGGCGGGAGGATCCGCCTCACCCGCCGCGGGCGGCTGATGGCGACCGACGTGACCGCGCGGCTCCTCGCCGCGGGCGTCGTCGATCCCGGTCCCGAGGCCCGCCCGGAGCCCGCGGCCGTCGGGTTCGGGCGGACGGTCGACCCGGGTCGCCCCGCGGCCCCGGTCGGCCGTCGGGTCGGGCCCTGATCCACCGGGTCCCGTGCGCCCAGGGGAGGGTCGCGGCTGGCACTCACTACACTGGAGTGCCAGCCCGGTGGCGGCCCGCCGCCGCCGGCGTCGCGGGTGGCGCGAGGAGGCCCCGATGACCAGCCGAACCCGGCCCGACCCCGAGGTGGCGGGCGACCCGGTGGAGGCCGACCCCGCCCGATCCGGGTCCGGGGCGACGATCGACGAGCGCAAGGCGGCCGTCCTGCGGGCCGTGGTGGAGCGCTACGTGGCCACCGCCCAGCCCGTCGGGTCCGGCACCGTCGCGCGGGCGGGCCGCCTCGGCGTGTCGAGCGCGACCGTCCGCAACGACATGACGGTCCTGGAGCGCGAGGGCTACCTGGTGCAGCCGCACACCTCCGCCGGCCGGGTGCCGACCGACCTCGGCTACCGGTACTTCGTCGACCACTTCGCCGCCGACGGGCAGGTCCCCGCCGGTACCCGCCGGGCCGTCAGCGAGTTCTTCGCCGGAGCCCATCACGCGCTGGAGGACCTGCTGCACGAGACCAGCCACCTCCTCGCGCGCCTCACCGACCACGCGGCCGTGGTCGTGGGCCCGCCGGCGGAGTCGGCCGTCGTGCGCAGCGCTCAGATCGTGGCCCTCCAGCCCCGGGTCCTGCTCGTCGTGGCCGTGCTGTCCAACGGCTCGGTGGAGAAGCAGACGCTCACCCTCGACACCGACGCCGACGACGCCACCGTCGCGGCGGCGTCGGCGATCCTCGACGGCGCCCTGCGGGGCGCCGCGGTCAGCGGGCTACCGGTTCCGCCGGCGGCCGCCCGCGGGGCGGGCGACGCCGCGGCGTCGGATCTCGCCGGCCGGGCCGCCGAGGCGCTCGCCAGCCACGCCGGCCAGCACGAGGAGATGGTCTACGTGGGGGGCGCGAGTCGCCTGGCCGCCGAGCAGAGCTCGTTCGGCGCGGCCGACCGGGCCGAGCGCCTGCTCGAGCTGATCGAGGAGCAGGTCGCCTTCGCGTCGCTGCTGCGCGTCGTCCTCGACGCCGACGTCACCGTCCGGATCGGCAGCGAGAACGAGGCCGAGGAGCTCCAGGAGTGCTCGCTGGTGCTCGCCCCCTACCCGCTCGGCGACACGCTCGGCGGCACCGTCGGGGTGTTCGGCCCGACGCGCATGGACTACCGGCGGGCCCTGGCGGCGGTCGCGGTGGTGGCGAGCCGCCTCGGCGAGCGCCTCTCGGGATGAGCCCCGCCTGATGCCGACCGACTACTACGAGCTGCTGGGCGTGGACCGGAACGCCGGCGACGACGAGATCAAGCGCGCGTTCCGGAAGGCCGCCCGCGAGTGCCACCCCGATTTCCATCCCGGCGACGCCGAGGCCGAGGCCCGCTTCAAGGCGCTCAGCGTCGCCTACGAGACGCTCAGCGACCCCGAGCGCCGCCGCCGATACGACGTCTTCGGCCCGGAGGGCACGCCGAACGGGCCGGCGGGGGGCGGACCGGGCTTCGGCGCGTTCGGCGACATCTTCGACGCCTTCTTCGGCGGCGATCCGTTCGGCACCCGGCGGGGGGGAGGACCGCCCCGGGGCGAGGACGCCGAGACGATCGTCGAGCTCACCCTCCACGAGGCCGCCTTCGGCACCACCGAGACGATCGAGGTGAACCTCCCCGGGACGTGCGACCGGTGTGGCGGGTCGGGATGCGAGCCCGGCACGCACCCGGAGCGCTGCGCCGAGTGCGGAGGCTCGGGCGAGGTCCGCCAGGTCCGGCGAACCGTGCTCGGTCAGATGGTCACCGCCGGTCCCTGCTTCGCCTGCGGCGCGACGGGAAGCACGATCCCCAACCCGTGCACCGAGTGCCGCGGCGAGGGTCGGGTCCGGACCACGCGGAGCCTCGACGTCGAGGTCCCGGCCGGCATCGACGACGGGCAGCGACTCCGGCTGGCCGGACGGGGCGCGGCCGCGCCGCGCGGCGGTCCGCCCGGCGACCTGTTCGTGACGGTGCGGGTCGCGCCCGATCCCGACCTCGTCCGCGACGGTCGCGACCTGGTCCACAGCCGTCGCCTCCCCATGACCACCGCGGCGCTGGGGGCGACGATCACCGTCCCGACCCTAGAGGGCCCCGAGGAGGTCGAGGTCCCGGCCGGCACCCAGCCGGGAGAGGTGATCCGGCTCAAGGGTCGTGGCGTTCCGAGCCTCCGGGGCCGTGGACGCGGCGACCTCCTGGTCCACCTGGAGGTCGTCGTCCCGTCGCGCCTCACCGACGAGGAGGCCGAGCTCCTCCGGCGCTTCGCCGAGGCCCACGGCGACGACGTGGGTGCCGAGCACGAGGGCGGCTTCTTCCACCGGATCCGCTCCGCCTTCCAGTAGTGGGCCCGCCGGAGGGCGGAGGGAGCCCGGACCCCGCCGGGCCTCCCGTCCACGGTCCCCCCGTGGGCTGGCCGGCCGGCAGCGGGGCCGTCGCCCACGTCGTACTCGAGGACGGGTCGGATACCGGCCTCGAGGCCCGCTTGACGCTCGACGGCCCGAGCGGGCACCACCTGGCCCGCGTACGGCGCCTGCGGCCGGGGGAGGCGGTGTCGGTGGCCGACGGCCGGGGATCGTGGCGCCTCTACGAGATCGCCGCGGCGGGTTCTTCGGGGGTGTCCTTGCACGCCGTCGGCGAGACGGTGCGCGAGCCGTCCCTGGTCCCGGCCCTGGCGGTGGCCTTCGGCCTGGCCAAGGGCTCGAAGCCGGACCTCGTGGCGCGGGGCCTCACCGAGCTGGGCGTCGACCGGATCGTCCCGCTCGTGACGCGGCGGTCGGTCCCCCGCTGGGACGACCGGAAGCGCGTCGCGTCCACGGAGCGGCTACGTAGGATCGCCAAGGAGGCGGCCGAGCAGTCGCGGCGAGCCCGCCTGCCGGTGATCGTGGAGCCCGTGGGGCTCGACGAGCTCGCCGGCACGCCCGGCCTGGTCGTGGCGGTGCCCGGCCTGCCGGACACCGGTGACGCCGATCCGCAAGTGCCTCCCCGGCCGGGGGCCACGCCCCGGGGCGACGACGCGACGTGGACGCTCGTCGTCGGCCCCGAGGGAGGCCTCGATCCCGAGGAGGTCGCCCGCTTGGAGGACGCGGGCCCGGTCGGGCGGGTCTCCGTGGGGCCGTTCGTGCTCCGCACCGAGACGGCCGTGCTGGCCGTGGCGGCCGTCCTGACGGCCCGGCGGCGGCCCGCGCGGCCCACGTCGTAGCGGTCGGGGCGGGACCCGGCGCAAGGGCACGCACCCCGGCCCCTGTGCGGCCGCGGTGGCCTCCGGGTACGATGGTCCGTAGCCGTCGGGGGGCCCTCTGGTAACGTGCTGCGAACGCGAGCGAGGGGGCAGCGTTGGGTACGACCGGTCTGCAGGTGGGCGACCGCCTGCGTTCGATCCGCCGCCAAAAAGGACTATCGCTCCACGATGTCGAGGCCCGCTCCGATCTGGAGTTCAAGGCCTCGGTTCTCGGCGCGTACGAGCGCGGCGAGCGCGCGATCTCGGTACCCCGCCTCCTGCGGCTGGCCCAGCTCTACGAGGTCCCGGCCGACCAGCTCCTTCCCACCCCGGAGGGCGACATCGACCTGCGCGACCGGCGCGTCGACGGCGAGGAGTCGTTCACGATCGACCTCGTACGCCTGCACGACCTCTCCGACCCGGAGGCCGCCGTCCTCTCCCGCTACGCGGCCACCATCCAGCTCCAGCGCCAGGACTTCAACGGCCGTCTCCTCACCGTCCGGCGCGACGACCTGCGCGTCCTCGCCGCGGTGCTCGGCCGGCGCCCCGAGGAGCTAGGCGCGCGGCTGCGCGAGCTCGGCCTGCGCGCCCGGGCCTGACGGTCGGCCGGCGGCGGCCGCAGCGCGCGTCCGCACCGACCGAACGACGGCAGCCGCTACGATGCTGACCGACGTGCCCTCATCGTCGTCAGCCCAGGTCAAGGTCCTCGTCCCCGGAAACCATCTGATGGTCGGGCTGCTCGGGCAGCGCGACGAGTTCCTGCGCGTCGTGGAGGGTGCCTTCGACGTGGGCATCCACGTACGGGGCAACGAGATAACCGTCAGCGGGGATCCCGGCGAGGCCGAGACGGTGGGGCGCCTCTTCGAGGAGCTGATCCTCATGCTCGAGCGTGGCCTGGTGCTCGACCCCGACAGCATCGGCCGGAGCATCAGCATGCTCCGCGACGACGAGCGCCCCAGCGAGGTCGCCTCGACGGAGGTCCTGAGCGGTCGCCGGACCGTCCGGCCCCGGACGGCGGGCCAGAAGCGGTACGTCGACGCGGTACGCGACCACGTGGTCACGTTCGCGATCGGGCCGGCCGGCACCGGCAAGAGCTATCTGGCCGTGGCGCTGGCCGTCGGCGCCCTCCAGGCCAAGGAGATCCAGCGGATCATCCTCACCCGCCCCGCGGTCGAGGCGGGTGAGCGCCTCGGCTTCCTGCCCGGCGACATGCTGGCCAAGGTCGACCCCTACCTCCGCCCCCTCTACGACGCCCTCTACGACATGCTCGATCCCGAGGCCGTCTCGCGGCTCATGGAGCGCGGGGTCATCGAGGTCGCCCCTCTCGCGTACATGCGGGGTCGCACCCTGAACGACTCGTTCATCATCCTCGACGAGGCCCAGAACACCACCCCCGAGCAGATGAAGATGTTCCTCACCCGCCTGGGGTTCGGCTCCCGGATGGTGGTGACCGGCGACGTGACCCAGATCGACCTGCCCGACGGCCCGGACCGATCGGGCCTCCTGGCGGTCCGCGCGGTGCTCACGGGCGTTCCCGACGTCGCGTTCGTCGAGCTCCGGTCGGCCGACGTCGTGCGCCACCGGGTCGTCCAGGACATCGTCGACGCGTACGAGCGCGACTCCCGGCCCGCGGCCGCCTCCGATCCGACCGCCCGGCGATGAGCGGCGGGTCCTCGGCGACGGTCGGAGGTGTCTTCGGTTCCGACGAGCAGGGCGAAGTCGACGTCGACGTCCTGCGCTGGATCGACCTGGCCCGTCTCGTCCTGCGGGAGGAGCGCGTGCCCTCCGACGCCGAGGTGTCGGTGATCTTCGTCGACGAGCGGGCGATCACCGACCTCAACGAGAGGTTCCTGGGCGGCGACGGCCCCACCGACGTCCTCGCGTTCCCGATGGACGGCGACGTCGTCCCGCCGGGCCGCCAGCCCGACCAGGGCGGGCGGGGCCCCGGGTCCACCACCGACGCCGGGGAGCCCCCTTCGGTCCTCGGCGACGTCGTCGTGTGCCCGTCGATCGCGGGCCGCAACGCCTCCGAGCGCGGCCGGGCCGCCGACGACGAGATCGCCCTGCTGGTGGTCCACGGGCTGCTGCACCTCCTCGACTACGACCACGCCGACGAGGAGGAGGGGGCGGCCATGCGGCGTCGCGAGGCCGAGCTGCTGGAACGCTTCCGCGAGGCGGGACCGCGGAGCCCGGGTTGAGCGCCGGGCCAGAACCGCCGCGTTCCCGCCGGCTGGAGGCCGCCGCCGCGATCAGCGGGCCCCGGCCGTCGAGCGGGACGGTGGGCCGATGACCGGTGGCGACACGTGGGTCGTCGTCCTGATCGGCGTCCTGTTCGTGTTCTCGATGTTCCTCGCCGCGGCCGAGACCGGCTTCACGCGCATGAGCCGCATCCGAGCCCTGACGATGGCGGAGGAGGGCCGCAAGGGTGCGGCCAGGCTGGCCTCGATGCTGGAGCAACCCGAACAGACGCTCAACGTCCTGCTCCTCATCGTCCTGGTCTCGCAGCTCACGATCGCCACGCTCCTGGGTGCCCTCATCGACCGGCACTTCGGCAGCACCGCCCTGATCCTCGGCCTGGTCCTCCAGGTCCTGGTGTTCTTCGTCATCGGCGAGGTGGCGCCGAAGACGTTCGCCATCCAGCACACCGACCGGGCCGCGCTGCTCGCGACGCCGTTCCTCTGGTCGATCACCCGGTTCGCACCCCTGCGCCACCTCTCGCGAGGTCTGATCGGCCTGGCGAACGTCATCCTCCCCGGCAAGGGGATCAAGGACGGTCCGTTCGTCACCGAGGAGGAGCTGAGGGCGATGGCCGACGTCGCGGCCGACGAGGAGGTGATCGAGCGCGAGGAGCGCCAGCTCATCCACTCGATCTTCGAGTTCGGCGACACGCTCGTCCGCGAGGTGATGCGGCCGCGCCCCGACATGGTGGCGATCGAGGCCGACGAGACCGTCGAGGCGGGGATGCAGAGGGCGATCGAGGGTGGTTTCTCCCGCCTGCCTGCCTACGAGGACAGCCTCGACAACGTCGTCGGCCTCGTGTACCTGAAGGACCTGGTCGGTCGGGTCCGGGCCGGGGAGGGCGAGCGACCGGTCCGCGACGCGCTGCGCGCCGCGGTCTTCGTGCCCGAGCAGAAGCGCGTGGCCGAGCTGCTGCGCGAGATGCAGAACAAGCAGTTCCACATGGCGATCGTCGTCGACGAGTACGGAGGCACGTCGGGCCTCGTCACCCTGGAGGACCTCCTGGAGGAGATCGTCGGCGAGATCACCGACGAGTACGACGTGGAGGAGCCGGGCGTCGAGCGCCTCGACGACGGGTCCCTGCGGGTACCCGGCGGACTCCCCGTCGACGACCTGAGCCGTGAGCTCGGCCAGGAGCTGCCCGACACCGAGTGGGACACGGTCGCCGGCCTGGTGTTCAACCTGCTCGGGAAGGTGCCCGACGGCGGCGAGGCGGTCACGTTCCAGGGCCTGGAGTTCCGCGCCGAACGCGTGCAGGGGCGCCGGATCGTCTCGGTGACCGTCCGGTCCGTGGAGCCCGCCCCGGCCCGCGACGGGCGCGGAGGGCCACCGGGCGGCGGCGCCGAGGTCGAGGCCGGCGCCGAGCGCCCCCCCGGCGCGCCACCGCCGCCGTGAGCAGGTTCCGGTCCGGTTTCGTCTCGCTGGTCGGGAGGCCCAACGTCGGCAAGTCGACCCTCCTGAACCGGATGGTCGGGGAGAAGATCTCGATCGTCTCGCGGCGCCCCCAGACCACCCGGACCGAGGTCCGCGGCGTTCGCGACACGGCGGGGGCCCAGGTCGTGTTCCTCGACACCCCCGGGGTGCACCGGCCGCGCACGCTGCTGGGGGAGCGGTGCAACCAGCGCTCGCTGGCGACGCTGGCCGAGGTCGACGTCGTCTGCCTGCTCGTCGACGCCACCGCCCCCGTGGGGCCGGGCGACCGCTTCGTGGCCGGCGCCATCGCGCGCGTGCCCACCCCGCGCCTGGCCGTGGTGAACAAGGTCGACGCCGCACCCCGGGCCGAGGTCGCGGCCCGCCTGGCCCAGGTCGCGTCCCTCGAGGCGGGCTTCGACGAGTACTTCCCGGTCTCGGCCCGCACCGGCGAAGGGATCGACGAGCTCCTGGCCGCGATCGAGAGCCGCCTCCCCGAGGGTCCCCGGTACTACCCCGAGGGCACGGTCACCGACGCGCCCGAGGCGCTCCTCGTCGCGGAGCGGGTGCGGGAGAAGCTCCTCGCGCTCACCCGCGACGAGGTCCCGCACTCGATCATGGTCACGGCCCGGCGCCTCGACGACGACGATCCCGACGCCGGAGACGCCGGAGACGACGTCGACGGGGCCGCCGGTGAGGAGCTCTTGCGCTACCGGGTCGACATCAGCGTCGAGCGCGACTCCCAGAAGGGGATCGTGATCGGCAGGCGGGGCGCGGTGCTGAAGGAGGCCGGGACGGCCGCCCGCCGGGAGCTCGAGGCGTTGCTCGGCGCCCGCCTCCACATCGAGAGCCGGGTGCGGGTCGAACCGCACTGGCAGAGGCGGGCCCAGGCCCTGGACCGGCTCGGCCTGTGAGGTCCTGGAACGGCCTGATCGAAGGCCCTCCAGAAGTTGCTCCGCGGCGAGCAGCGGACGATAGAGTCGCCCGAACTGTGGAGGAGTCGGCGGTCTACGGGGCGGCCACCGCGGCCCCCGAGCCGGACGGCGACGGCCGTAATGGCAACGGGAAGAGGACATGACGGATCGTGAGTCGCCCCGGCGCCGCCGGGTCCACGGCGTCGCCCGGCCGGCGCTGCTCGCCGCGTCGGTGCTCCTGCTGAGCGCCTGCGCGGGGGAGAACAACCAGAACACGTTCAACCCGGCCGGTCCTTCCGCCCACAAGATCGACAACCTCTTCATGCCGATCGCCATCGCGGCCACGGTGGTCTGCGTGGGGGTCGTCGTCGCGACCTTCGTGGTGTCGTGGCGGTTCCGCAACCGTCCGGGCAACGAGAACCCCCGTCAGCTCCACGGCAGCACCGCGCTCGAGATCGGCTGGACCGTCGTCCCGGCCCTGGTCCTGGCGATCATCGCGGTGCCCACGGTCTCCACGATCTGGACGCTGTCCAAGGAGCCCACCGGCGACGTCCTCAACGTGACCGTCACCGGGAAGCAGTGGTGGTGGCAGTACGAGTACGACCGTGAGAAGGTCGTGACCGCGAACGAGCTGGTCATCCCGGCCGGGCGGCCCGTGCGCCTCGAGCTGAAGTCCGACAACGTCGTCCACAGCTTCTGGGTCCCCGAGCTGGCCGGCAAGCAGGACGTGATCCCCGGTCGCAACCAGAAGCTCGTCATCGAGGCCGACGAACCCGGCCTGTACAAGGGGCAGTGCGCCGAGTACTGCGGCCTGGCCCACGCCGACATGCGGCTCCGGGTCCGGGCGCTGAGCGAGGCCGACTTCCGCACCTGGATCCGTGACCAGCAGCAGGGTCCCTCCCAGCCCTACAAGGGGGAGATCGCCGAGCTGACCGGCAAGCGCTTCGAGTGCGTGAACTGCCACGTCTTCGACGACTCGTCGAAGGCGGTCTACGGGCCGAACCTCACGCACCTCCGCTCCCGCGAGACCTTCGCCGGCGCCACCGAGGACCTCAACCGCGAGAACCTGATCGGCTGGCTGCTCGACGCCCCGTCGAGGGTGCCCATGCAGGCCAAGCGCTGCCGCGTCGGCCTGGCCCCCGACACCGACTGCGTCGGGATGCCTTCGTTCACCCAGCACACGCCCAAGGGCAAGCCGGTGATGACCCGGACCGAGGCCGAGACCATCGCCGACTGGCTCCTCGAGGAGAGATGACGATGCCGAGCGGTCTGTCGCGCCGCCCCGGCTCCAACGAGGCGGCAGGGGAGAGCGAGGGGATGCACCGATGACGTCCGTGTCCGACGCGGTGGTCCTCCCGTCGGCGGAGCCGTCGCTCCTGCGCCGGCCCCGGGCCACCACCGGGTTCTGGAGCTGGTTCACCACCGTCGACCACAAGAAGATCGGCATCCTCTACGGCGCCACGGCGCTGCTGTTCCTGTGCCTGGGTGGGCTCGAGGCGCTCCTCATCCGCACCCAGCTCGCGCAGCCCGACGGCACCGTGCTCACCGCCGCGCAGTACAACACCCTCTTCACGATGCACGGCACCACCATGATCTTCCTCATGGGCATGCCGCTCGCGGTCGCGTTCGGCAACTACCTCGTGCCGCTGCAGATCGGGGCCCGCGACGTCGCCTTCCCCCGCATCAACATGCTCGGCTACTGGATCTTCCTCTTCGGGGGGATCTTCATCTACTCGAGCTTCTTCCTCGGCGGCGCTCCGAACGGCGGTTGGTTCGGCTACACGCCGCTCACCAGCTCCCCGATATCCGCCGGCGTGCTCCCCGGCCGCGGGGCCGACTTCTGGGCCGTCGGGATCGTCATGCTCGGCATCGGGTCGGTGACCTCCGCGCTCAACTTCATCGTCACGATCCTGAACTGCCGGGCCCCGGGCATGACGCTCATGCGGATGCCGATCTTCACCTGGATGATGCTGGTCACGGCGTTCCTGACCCTCTTCGCCATGCCGCCGGTCACCGCCGCGCTGACGATGGTCTTCTTCGACCGCAACTTCGGCACCACGTTCTTCGACGCGGTCAAGGGTGCCGATCCGCTGCTGTACCAGCACCTGTTCTGGTTGTTCGGGCACCCCGAGGTGTACATCCTCATCCTCCCGGGCATGGGGATCGTCTCGGAGGTGCTGCCCGTCTACTCCCGCAAGCCGATCTTCGGCTACCAGGTCGTGGTGTTCTCCGGGATCGCGATCGGGTTCCTGGGCTGGGGGGTCTGGGCCCACCACATGTTCGCGACCGGACTCGGCCCGGCGGCGCTCACCGCCTTCGGGCTCTCGACCATGCTGATCGCCATCCCCACCGGCGTGAAGATCTTCAACTGGCTCGGAACGGTCTGGGGCGGGTCGGTGAGGTTCAGCGCCGCGATGCTCTTCTGCCTGGGGTTCATCGCCCAGTTCACGATCGGCGGCCTGTCGGGCGTGCTCCACGCCGTCGTGCCGTCCGACACCCAGCAGACCGACACCTACTTCGTCATCGCCCACTTCCACTACGTGCTCTTCGGGGGCCTCCTCTTCGCCATGGTGGGGGGCATCTTCTACTGGTTCCCGAAGATGACCGGCCGCCTCATGGACGAGAAGCTCGGCAAGTGGACCTTCTGGGCGATGGTCCTCGGGTTCAACCTCACCTTCTTCCCGATGCACATCGTCGGCCTCGAGGGGATGCCGCGGCGCACCTACCGCTACGGCTCCGGCCTCGGCTGGGACGTCCCGAACCTGATCGAGACGGTCGGCGCCTACGTGCTCGCCTTCGCGGTGCTGCTCTTCGTCGTGAACCTGATCGTGAGCTTCCGGCGCGGCCAGCCCTCCGGCGACGACCCGTGGGACGCCCGCACGCTGGAGTGGACCACGCCGAACCCGGTGCCGGAGTACAACTTCGCCGAGGTCCCCGTGGTCACGTCCCGTGACGAGGCCTGGCACCGCAAGTACGCCGAGGACGCCGACGGCAACCTGGTTCGCCTCCCCAAGGGCGGGGCCGACGCCGGCACGGCCGTGGCGACCGAGCCCGTCTCGGGGAAGGGCGGGCCGCCGGCCGAGCAGGGTGACGGCGGGGGAGGTGGGCACGGGATCCACATGCCGTCGCCGTCGTACTACCCGATGATCCTGGCGGCCGGGATCCTGGCCTTCGCCTACGCCGCCATCTACCACAGCCTGCTGCTCTGCACCGTCGGCGCGATCGTGGTGCTCTTCGCCGTGTACGCGTGGATGCTCGAGCCGGGCACGGAGCCAGCATGACCACCGAGATCGCGGTCCGCACCGACGAGCCGGAGCCCTCCGGTACCGGCCTGACCAACGCCAAGCTGGCCATGTGGGCGTTCCTCGCCTCGGAGTGCCTGCTCTTCGGCGCCTTCATCTCGACGTTCCTGCTCTACCGGCGCCGGTCGGAGGGCCTGACGCCGCGGGACGTCTACAACATCCCGTTCACCTCCGCGACGTCGTTCATCCTCCTGATGAGCTCGCTCACGATGGTGCTGGCCCTGGCGGCGATCCAGCGCGGTGACCACCGGCGGCTGCGGGTCTGGCTGATCGCCACCTGCCTGTTCGGGCTCACCTTCGTGGCCGGCCAGGTCTTCGAGTTCACCGAGTTCTACCGCGAGGGGTTGAAGCTCTCCACCAACCTGTTCGGGTCCAGCTTCTTCGTGCTGACGGGCATCCACGGGGCCCACGTCACGGTCGGCATCATCTGGCTGCTGTCGCTCTGGGGCCTGTCGTCCCAGGGTCGCCTCACCAAGCTCGACTCCGAGAAGGTCGAGATCGCCGGGTTGTACTGGCACTTCGTCGACGTCGTCTGGATCGTGATCTTCACGGTCGTCTACCTGATCCCGCAGTAGGAGCACCACCGTGAGCGACACCGAGAGCACGGGCGCGACCGCCACCGAGGCGAGATCGGCGGAGGTCGAGCTGGCCGCGGCGCGCGGGCTCGTAGAGGACCCGAGCGGGGCGGTCGTGCTGCTGCCCGGAGAGGTCCGGCCCCACCCGACGCCGTTCCAGTACGTGATGATCTTCGTCGCCCTCGTGATCGTCACCGCCCTCGAGGTCGGCATGTACTACCTCGAGGGAGAGATCCCCGACGGCGTGATCATCACGCTCCTGCTCACGTTCGCGGTAGTGAAGTTCGGGCTCGTGGCGTCGTGGTTCATGCACCTACGCACCGACCGCCCGGTCTTCCGTCGGTTCTTCCTGGTGGGCATCGTCGCGGCCGTCGTCCTCTACGTGGCCGTACTGGCCACGTTCCACTTCTGGAGCGGGGGCAGCTGAGACGGTGGAGGGTTCCCGCGCGACCGGCGCGGGCCGGCGGGCCTCCCCGGCCCTGCTCCCCACCGCGTGGGCGCGGAGGTGGGCGTGACGCCCATCCTCGCCGCCACGCCGCTCCCCGCCTGGCGTCCCGAACCCGACGTCTGGCTGGTCCTCGGGACGCTCGGGGTCGCCTACCTGTTGGCCCTGGTGCGGCTGGGTCCCCGCCACGCCCCCGGACCGGGGCCCGCCGCCACCCGCTTCCAGGTCGTCTCGTTCAGCCTCGGCCTGCTCACGCTCTGGCTCGTCTCCGACTGGCCGATCCACGAGCTGGGGGAGGAGTACATCTACTCCGCCCACATGGTCCAGCACCTCATGTTCACGCTCGTGGGCGTGCCTCTGATGCTGGCCGGGACGCCCGCCTGGATGCTGCGGCTCCTGCTCCGCCCCCCTCGCCTGTTCCGGGCCGTTCGGTGGTTGAGCCGCCTGCTCCCGGCCCTCGTGGTCTACAACGTGGTCCTGGTCCTGACGCACTGGCCCGCCGTCGTCGACCTGACCCTCCGGAACGGGTTCGCGCACTTCCTCGCCCACGTCGTGCTGGTGGTGACCTCGGTCGTCGTGTGGATGCCGGTCCTGTCGCCGCTTCCGGAGATCCCCCGCCTGTTCCCGCCGATGCGGATGGTGTACCTGTTCCTCCAGTCGGTCCTGCCCACCGTGCCGGCGTCCTTCCTCACCTTCGGGAGCAAGCCGCTCTACCCTCGCTACGAACAGATGCCGAAGCTCTTCGGCTGGAGCGCCCTCGACGACCAGCTCGTCGCCGGGCTGATCATGAAGATCGCGGCCGGCCTGCTCCTCTGGACCGTGCTGGCCGTGATCTTCTTCCGGTGGGCCTCCGAGGAGAACGCGGACGCCGTTCCGCGCCATGATCTCAACGTGACGGATCGTGACCTGACCGAGATGGGAATGACGACCTCATGAGCACCGAGACCCCCGAAGCCGGCGCGGGCGGCGTCGACACCCAGACCCTGGAGCCGCCCCCCGAAGGCGCCGACACCACGGCCGTGGCCGCCGTCGAGGCCGCGCGCCGCGAGCAGCGCTGGAACACCACGCGCGACCGTCTCCTCTTCCCGCTGCTCCTGCCCGTCGCCGTGCTGGCGGTAGTCCTGTTCTTCGTGCTCAACGTGTCGCGGGTGTTCCTGGCCGTGCACGGCAACCTCCCGGTGATCATCGCCACGATCGTCACCCTCGCGATCCTGGGCGGAGCAGCCTGGATCTCGGCCACGCCGTCGGCGCGGTCCGGGTCGCTCAGCGTGCTGATGATCGGGGTGGCGTTCCTCGTCCTCATCAGCGGCCTGACGGTCCTGGGGCACTCCCAGGAGAAGAAGGCTCCGAAGGCGGCCGGACCCAAGGCGCCGACCGGGCCGTACATCAACACCCTCGAGGTCGACGCCCTGGCGTCGTTGAGCTTCCAGGCCAAGGAGTTCACCGTCCCGCCGGGCATCAACCGGATCAACTACATCGACAAGGGCGGCACCCACACCCTGCTCTTCGACGAGCCGCAGTTCAGCTACTTCCACCTCGCGGTGCCCGAGGGCCCGGCCACCGGCAAGGTCGACCTCCCGGTCGGCAAGTACACGATCTTCTGCGACGTGCCGGGCCACCGGGCCGCGGGGATGTGGGCCGACCTCAAGGTGGAGGAAGGCGCGCCCAACACCGGACCGGGCCAGGAGGGTGCCGGCGGCGCGGGCGGTGAGGCCCCGGCGGGCGGTGAGGCCCCGGCCGGCGGAGCTACCCCGGCCACCTCCGCCCCGGCCGGCGGCGACACCCCGGCCGCGTCCACCACGGGCGGCGGTGCCTGACGTGGCGGGGTCCGTCGAGCCTCGTCCCCGACGCCGCTCCCGCACGCTGCTCGCCCTGGCCGGCCTGGCGGTCGCCGCCGCCGTGGCCGGCACGGCCTGCGGTTCGGGCGGTGGCGTCGACACCTCCAAGTACGTGGAACCGAAGGGCCCGCCGGTGAAGGTGCTCGCCTTCAAGGCCAAGAACTTCAAGTTCACACCCGACCAGGTCCGCGCCCCGTCGGGGATCCTGGAGTTCAAGGTCACGAGCACCGAGGCCACCCACGATCTGGCCATCCACGAGGTCGAGGGCTTCCTGGTCCCCAAGGTCTCCCAGGGCCAGACCGCGTCCAAGAAGGCCGACCTGAAGCCGGGGACCTACCACTTCTACTGCACGATCCCGGGCCACGAGGCGGCCGGGATGAAGGGCACCCTGGTCGTCGAATAGGCAGCGTCGGACCGGAGCGCCGGGTGGGGCCGCGGGTAGCGTGCCCTCCGTGGTGGACGGGATCGACCTTCGCCGGGTGCCCGGCCACGTCGCGATCGTCATGGACGGGAACGGTCGCTGGGCCGAGCGCCGGGGCCTGAAGCGCACCGACGGCCACGCCGCCGGCGAGGAAGCGCTGTTCGACACCGTCGAGGGCGCGCTCGAGCTCGGCCTCTCGTGGCTGACGGTCTTCGCGTTCTCCACCGAGAACTGGCGCCGCCCGCTCGACGAGGTGCGCTTCCTGATGCGCTTCAACGAGAGCCTGCTCCTGCGGCGTCGCGACGAGATGCACGAGCGGCAGGTGCGGGTCCGCTTCCTGGGCCGGCGCGGGGGCCGGGTGCCGGTCCGGCTGCGCCGAAGGATCGAGGAGACCGAGGAGCTGACACGGCGGAACCGCCGGATGACGTTGAGCTTCGCGTTCAACTACGGAGGCCGGGCCGAGATCGTCGACGCCGTCCGCGCTCTGGTCGCCGAAGCCGCCGAGGGGAAGGTCGATCCCGGTCGCATCGACGACAAGGTGCTGGCCCGGCGCCTCTACGCGCCCGACATGCCCGATCCCGATCTGGTGATCCGGACGTCGGGCGAGTACCGGCTCTCCAACTTCTTGCTGTGGGAGAGCGCCTACTCGGAGCTCGTCTTCACCGACGTGCTCTGGCCCGACTTCCGCCGCGACGACCTCTTCGACGCCGTCCGCCGCTACCAGGGCCGCCGCCGTCGCTTCGGCGGCCTCGACGCCTGACCGGGGCGGCGGCGTGGGGGCACTGGGGTCCGCGCCGCATCGTGGGGGGGCCGGGGCCGCAGGTGAGCCGGGGGTAGCGTTTCATCCGTGCCCTCGATCGGACGTCCCGCGATGGCCGCCTACGGGGTGCCCACCGACCTCGACGGCGCCCTGCCGTGGGAGTGGGCGGAGGAGCGCCTCGTAGCGAGCCGCAACTACTGGGTCGTCACCGCCTCGGCCCGGGCCCGTCCGCACGCCATGCCGGTCTGGGGCGTGTGGCTACCCGACGCCGAGCGCTTCTGGTTCTCCTCCTCGCCCGACTCGCGCAAGGCGCGGAACCTGGCCGAGAACCCGCGGTGCTCGTTCGCGGTCGACGACACGGTGGAGTGCGTGTCGGTCGAGGGCCTCGCCCGCCGGGCCGACCCCGAGGCCGATGCCGCGGCCGTCGACGCCGCGGCCGGCGCCTGGGCCCGCAAGTACTGGGACGACCCGGCGGTCCACGCCGAGATGGCGGGGTTCTTCCGCGGCAACGCCGTGTTCGAGGTCACGCCCGAGCAGGCGTTCGGGATCATCGAGCGTGAGGACGACTTCGCCCGGAGGGCGACCCGCTGGCGCTGGTGATCCCGGGCCGGGCGGTCCCGGACCCCCGGCCGATGGGGGCCGGAATTACACTCGTGTCATGTCCCTCTACCGCGACCGGGGCGTCGTGCTGCGCACGGTCAAGCTGGGGGAGGCCGACCGTATAGTCACCCTGTTCACGCAGGTGAACGGGCGGGTCCGGGCCGTGGCCAAGGGCGTCCGCCGCAGTGGGAGCCGCTTCGGCGGCCGCCTCGAGCCCACCAGCCACGTGGCGGTGCAGCTCTACCGGGGTCGCGAGCTCGACGTGGTCACCCAGGTGGAGACCGTCGACGCGTTCCGGGCCCTGCGCGAGCACTACGGGGCGCTGACGCACGCGGTGTCGATGCTGGAGGCCGTCGACGCCGTCTCCCCGGAGCGGGAGCGGAACGCACCCCTGTACGCCATGCTGCTCGGCGCGCTGCGCACCCTCTCGACGCGGCCGTCGCCCCTGGTGGCCCCGGCGTTCTTCTGGAAGCTCCTGGCGCTCGAAGGCGTCCAGCCCATCCTCGACGGGTGCGTCGCCTGCGGGGCCGGAGCGCCGTTCGCCGCCCTCGACCTCGGCGAGGGCGGCGTCCGTTGCCCTCGCTGCACCTCGGCCGGCGGCCTGCGTTCCCGGCCCGCCGCCCTCGAGACGATCAGGCGGATCCTGGGTGGCGAGCTCGGCCGGGTCCTCGACGATCCGCCCGAACCCGACGTCGCCCGCGAGGTCGAGCACCTGGGCGTCGCCGCGATCGAGTACCACCTGGAGCGCCGCCTCCGCAGCGCCGCCCTCCTCTGACGCCCCCAGCATGTTGCGATCGACCCCCCTGGGGTGTGGTCGAGCGCAACGCGCTGGGGAAATGGCGATCCGCCGGGCGGGCGGTGCGGCTTGTAGCATCGATCGGTCATGGCCAACCCCGACCGCATGGAGCGGATAGTCAACCTCGCCAAGCGGCGCGGTCTCGTGTTCCCCTCCAGCGAGATCTACGGCGGGTTCCGGTCCACCTGGGACTACGGGCCGCTCGGCGTGCTGCTCAAGCGCAACGTCAAGGACGCGTGGTGGCGCTCCATGGTCCAGCTGCGGGGCGACGTCGTGGGCCTCGACGCGGCCGTGCTCATGGCCCCGCAGGTGTGGGAGGCCAGCGGCCACCTCGCCACCTTCACCGATCCGCTCGTCGACTGCCGCTCCTGCAAGGAGCGCTTCCGGGCCGACCAGCTACCCGAGTCGGGGGCCTGCCCCAACTGCGGCGCCAAGGGGAGCTTCACCGAGGCCCGCCACTTCAACCTGATGTTCAAGACC
>Ga0226835_1000382_pt1 | contig 56315 bp, 50 predicted proteins | sample LAC_MetaG_1_FD_163627 | JGI IMG/M metagenome (GOLD analysis project Ga0226835, IMG submission 163627) | Anaerobic ammonium oxidizing microbial communities from anammox membrane bioreactor (MBR) in UC Berkley, California, United States -... | ecosystem: Engineered > Bioreactor > Anaerobic >...
GATAACCGACCTATGATACCGCTCGTCGCATACCCGAAAAAAAATCATGCCTCACCGGCTGCCAGCTTTCTCAAGACGGCTGAATTATCTCCACCCATTCACTTGCCAAGAAGGATCCGCACCCAATAGAATTCCACAGGCTTCTCTGCACGTCTTCAAAGCTGCTCTATACCGGTGGATCGCCTCAGCATAGTTGCCTGAATCTCCATACACATCTCCCAAAAGGACCATTAGTTGAACATTTTGAGCGGTACTTTCATTCGAATCTTTTGATAGAAAAATTGCCTTTTCAATAAGTCTTTTGGCTTCAGAATACTTCGCCCGCTCCTTTTTAAGATAGCCAAGCCAAGCCAATGTCTCAATTTCCAACTTGGAATTCTCATGAATAGCTGGACTAGACGCCAGAATGCTAAAGGTCTGCTCAGCTTTGTCAAGATCTCGAGCTTGATAGGCAGATATTGCTTCCATGAAAATTTCCTCTGCCGAGCATTCATGAACGCGCCAGGCAATTGAAGAAACGAGAAGGATTAGGACTAAGCCGAATCCCGAATACCCATTCCATTTGAATACAAACAATGCAATTCTGGACAACTCTTGCAACAAGCCTCAATTCAGAACCTCATTCACTAACTGCCCATGATCATGACAGGTGGTAACATCACGTATAGGAGAGCATAGAAATCCGGGAGAGTTGGCTCTGTTGCAAAAACTACTAAGTCTCCATGGCGATGATGTCTGGCCCAAATCAGAAGCGAACATGCTCACCACGCTAATTGGCTCATTCAATTGTCTCCTCTCTGCGCATACACGAAAACGTGTACTCTCATCAGGTAATTTACAGCCCGGAGCCCGGATCCTACACTAAAGGGAGGAGATTTGGGACCGGTCATGGAACAGAGCAAGATAGCCGCCAGCTTCAAAGAGCTCGATGCCTGGACTCAAAGTGCCAGGCAGGCGGCTGGCGGTCTTGCCGGGCATTCTATCGCCGGGCGATATGAAATCGTGGAGAAAATCGGTCAGGGAGGCATGGCGGCGCTCTACAAAGTCGAGGACCTGATCCTTGGCGAGCCTTTCGTCATCAAGATCATCAGACCCGAGGTGGCGGTCAAAGAGATCAACCAGAAGCGCTTCCGCCAGGAGGCTCGTGCTGCCAGGGATCTCAATCACCCCAATATTGTTGCGGTGCACGCCTACGACATCTCGCCCGAAGGCTATCCCTATATGGTTATGGACTATGTAGACGGCTATGACCTGGGAAAAGTGCTCAAGCTCCAGTCCCTGTCCTCAAAAGCCTTCTTCGATATCTTCACCCAGGTGACCAGCGCGCTGGTGCACGCTCATTCCAGAGGGGTGATTCACCGGGATGTGAAATCCAGCAATATCCTCGTCTCTCTCTCCAAGGAAGGGAAGCTCTGGGCCAAGCTGGTGGACTTCGGGATCGCCAAGCTGATCTATCCCATGGGAGACCAGACCCAGGTGCTCACTAATGCCGGTCAGACCGTCGGCAGCCCGGCATATATGAGTCCCGAGCAGGCTCAGGGAAAGAAAATCGACGCTCGCTCGGATATCTATTCTCTAGGATGTGTCATGTTCGAGGCCATCTCCGGCCAGCTTCCCTTCAAGGGGAGCACGGCGGTGCAGCTTGCCATGCAGCATGTGAGCGCACCGGCTCCGGCTCTGGCGCGGATCACCAGCCGCTGCCCTCATAACCTGGACCGGGTGATCCAGCACTGCCTGGAGAAGAACCCCGAGCACCGCTACCAGAATATGTTCGACCTGCGCACCGATTTGAAACTGGTGGCGGACGGCAAAGAGCCGCTCCTGGGAACCGGGGTCCAGGAGCAGAGCCAGGCTGGAACCAGTCTTTTCGAGTTCATCAAGCGCGATACTTATAGCGGTCTCAACTGTGTTTTCGAGGGACGCCTCTCCATTGACCTGCGTCTCAACAGCGTCCTGGAGCGCATATACGAGCTGGCTTATCCGGGCGATTCAGTCTTGAGGCTCGAATCGAGGGATCCGTTCTTTACCGGAGTGGTGCTGATCAGGGACGGCAGACGGGTGATCGGCTCGCGAATCATCGAGGAGGGCCAGCAGGGCTACCAGGCTCTGAGACGCCTTCTTACCCTTGCCGCCGGGGAGTTCAAGTATTACATCATCGCCAGGGATGACATCACGGCCACTGACCCGAGCTTTATTCTGAATCTCAAGCATATCCTCACTCTTTATCCGGACCTTCCGGAGTCGCCTTCCGATATACCGGACTCCAGTTCGATGATTGCGGATGGAGGAGCTTTTCGTGAGCTCATGCAGGCAATGGAGACGGATGCTTCCCTGGATGTGGTGCCTGAGATCGCCTCGGACTCGGTCGCGGAGCTCTATGTGGAGATGGAGGGCAAGCAGGAGACCTGGAAGCCGGTGGCGAAAGCGGCAAGCGCCAGCTCCACTCGTCTATCAGCTTTCTCTGGCGATAGCGACCTCAGCGATCTGACCAGGCAAAAAGGCTCTTCCACCGCTGATCTTGCCGCCCACCAGGGTATCAGTCTTTTCTTCCACCTGCTTCTCAATGTGCTCAAGGACCGTACCCTGATCCTCTGCTTTCTGACGGCCCTGGCATTGCTTTTTCTCTCGGTCAATGTACCGACTCTGCGGGCAGTTCTTTCCGAAGTGGCACCGCAAATGGTATCGTCAGACAAAAAGAAAGATCGCCGTTACCGGCGGACGACTCAACACGGCTGGAGCCTGTGGTTCAAGAACTGACGACTTTTAGCGCGCCGGCGGCGGTGTGAAGAGAGGCGGCTTGACTGTTTCTTTCTTCTTCAGAGGCGGCGGGACGAACACGGGACGTACTGGCGCAGGCTTGCTCTTCTTGAGAGGTGGCGGTGTGAAAAGCGGTGGCGTCAGCTTCTTTTTGAGAGGTGGTGGCATGAAGAGCGGCGGTGTGAGCTTGCCTGTATCCGGAGGTGGCGGGGGCAGGAAGGTAGGAGGCGGCAGGAATTTGATCGGCTTGTCTCCGGGGATGGGTGCCTCTTTCGCCTTGAAGTCCACAATCGGATGGTTCGCATAGAGATGGGCGATAGTGGCCCGATCCCTGCTGGAGGGGTGGCCTGTCTGTTTGGTGGACGAGCGGAAGTACATGACGTCGTAGATCAAGGTGGAATGCCCGAGGCCCAGAGAGTGCCCGATCTCGTGCATACAAACCGAAGCGCACTCGCCGGCTTCCACGTTCTTGTCCGGCTCGAAGCACTCGGTGGTCCGGATGGCGACCACCGCGCTGGCAATGGATCCGTCTTGATAGTTGAGCCCGGTGAGCCCGGCTTTCATACGGTGATCGTTATACCTGCCGTCCAGGGAAGAGCTGGTCCATTGCACGACGATGTCGGCACCGTCTTTCTTGTCCAGAAGCTTGTAATTGATCTTCTTCCCCGAAGCTTCGCACCAGGTGTCCAGGGAGCGGATTGCATAAGAGTGAAATGCCTTCTGATAGCCCTTCACGCCGTTGCCGTCCGCTATGAAGATCTTCAGGGGCATGCTCCGGCTCGGCCAGGTGCGGGCGTGGTTGCTCTCTTTGAGCTGATTGAAATAGTCCGGGCTGCTGTTCTCGCTCGAGTCGAATTGTTTTTTGTCTTCGTGCAGGCTCGAGAGAAATTCCGATGCCGCCTTTCTCCGTGCCGGATCGGTCTCGAGACTGAGATATCTATTGAGCCAGGAAATCGCATCATCGAATCTGGCTATATCCTGGTAGGCGATGGCGAGGTTGTACATTGTGCTCCGGTCTGTGGGATCGAAGCCCAGGGCCTTTTTCGCTTCGGCTATAGCCTTCTCGGTCTTGCCTGAGCGTCTCAGGGCAAAGGCCAGGCTTGCATGCGCAGCCGCGGAATAGTCGGAAGGATCATATGCGGTGACTTTCTGAAGACAGTTGACGGCGCGGTCGTCATGACCGGCCCTGATTGCCTTGTCTGCCTCTTTGAGATTCTTGAAGATGTTGACGTCTTTCTTGAGCTCCTGTGCCCTGCTTCGCGATCCGCTACTGCCGGTCATCTTGATATAGCGATCCAGATACGAATCGCACTCGTCGAATTTCTCGAGTCTGTAAAGCGAAAGAGCTACGCTGTATACGGCGGATTCGCAGGCGGCATCGAAGCCGAGGGCCGCCTTTCCCTCCGAGAGAGCGTTCTCGTATTCCTTGAGATTCTGATAACAAAGAGCCATGTCGGCATGCACTTCCGCCGAGTAGGAAGAGGGATCGTCCCTGGCGGCCGTTTTAAGCAGGTCGAGAGCTTCCCTGTAGCGATTGGATCGCATGAGGGTATTGGCTTTGCCACAGAGGTCGTAAACACTCTTCTCGATCTGATAGGGCTTGATCAACTCTCGAGCATCCGCCGTCGACGCCGGTCCTGTGATTCCGGCGAAAACCAGGGCGGCGATAAGAAGACAGATGTTTCTTGATTGCAACAACACTTGAGGTTCTCGAGACGCTTTTACTTAGTGCCACGGAGAAGCTTTCTCTAAAGCTCCCGGAGTCTCAACTTAAGGAACTCATAATACATAATTGGTTTTCAGAAATGCTCCACCGGGTATCTATTTTCTCAAGCGGTATATTCTGCAAGCGGAGGTCGAGTCCAGGTATGGCGGACAACGTTACCAGCCCCAAGAAGTCGGACTTCGTCAGGGCTTTCCTGGATCTGCTCATTCTCGGCCTGCTCCTGGTAGCAGCCTGTTTCGGCGGTTACTGGTGGGGGCTGCATGAGCGTCTGGCTCCCATAGAGGCAGTGGCGCCGGGCACTCCCGGCGCGATAACCCAGAGCCAGCTCTCCGAAGCACAATCCAGCCAGAATGCCAGACCAGGGGATGCCAGCGCCAGCGAGAGCCAACCAGGCGACAAGAAGCAGCCGGATAAGCAGCCGGATAAGCCGTCGGACAAGCCGTCGGACAAGCCGTCAATATCTTCCAGCAAGTACTGGCTCGTGTCATCCGGTACGGACTACACTGGCTACTCCATTACCGTATCGATAAATGGCGATCAGGTGGACAACTTTTTCGGTCCCGGTAAGATCGTGGACATCACCAGTCACGTGAAGAGCGGAGACAACACGATCACGTTCGATGCCAAGCAGCTTGGCGAGCAGTACAACAGGCACAGCGGCGAAAGCAAGTCGATTCTCTCCGTAAAGCTCGTCTCCGGCACAAAGATTAGCGAGGACTTCAAGCCGTCGGATGTCGCCCTGGGCTACTCGCGCAATGCTGCAGAAAGTCAGGATTTCAACGACACAATGCATTTCACTGCCAAATAGACATGAAAGCGAAAGGCCTGTTCATCTCCACCCTGCTCATCCTCGACACCTTTCTGGTGTCGTATTACGCAGGCGTGCACGGTCGCACCGTGAAGGTAATCGACCCGTCGCTGCCGGCACTGCCGGTGGTGCAGCCTGCCGGGACCGAGAAAGCCAAAGCAGACGAGACAGCCAAGAAGGGTGAAGAGTCAGCGAAAAAATCCGGTGAGAAGTCCGGGGAGAAATCCGGGCAAAAGTCCAAGAAGACCGCGAGCAAGAAAGTCCCTGAGAAGAAGGACACCGTCGGGAAAACATCTTCGACAAAGCGCAAGAGCAAGAGCAAAAGCAATAGCAATAGCAAGAAGAGCTCGGAGACCCTTAAGAGCAAGACGCATCACTGAAGATCTCTTGTTCTGCCTTTCTTGTTGCAAAGCCCTTGTCTACTGTTTTACTTCTTAAAGGTAGAATGGTCGGCTGTCTCGCCCAGGAAGATATAGTGCAGAGTCTTCTTTCCCGGCTACCGATCACGGACGTAATACCCTGGCTAGTACCTGTAGGACTCTCTGTCAGGCTTTTCGGCATGTCCCTGTCTCGTCGCGCCTTCGCCGGCCTATCCTGGCGGGAGGTCCGGGGTTATGCGCGCTGGATGGGAATCGGCTCTTTTCACTTCGTGGCGTTCTCCGCGATAGTCATAGCCATTGCTCTGACCCTGCAATGTGTCAACGAGCTCAAGAAGTACCAGGCTGAAGACCTGGCTGGTGCCGCGATCTCCATCGGCCTGCTGCGGGAGCTCGGGCCCCTGACAATCAGCATCGCCTGGTGCGCCCGGGTGACTGCTCTGGTGAGCGAAGAGACCAGATCCATGAAAGCGCACTATGGAAGCGAGCGAGAGTTCGCCGAGGGTTTTGTCTTGCCGCGTTTTCTGGCCGCACTCATCGCTTCCGTTCCTCTTGGTGCTTACGGTCTGCTGATCGGCTTTGTCACTGCCGGACTCTTCGGTCCCACCATCGGGGTGAGCTCGGTGACCGATTTCGTGGAGTCGGCACGCTCCGCCATCACCGATCGAGACATCATCGTCTATTTCACAAAGCTGATCGCTATAAACCCGACCATTGCAATTTATGCCGGTTGCGCCTGCGGGCTCCTGGCCCAGAGGGGTGATGAGCCGGTGGCTGCCAATGCCGTGACGGCGACCTTTCTCGCCTGTCTCATGCTCAATCTGGCAATTTCGATTGCAGCGTTCTGGTAAGGAGACCCGATGACCCAGGAAGACCAGAGAAAGAGCTATGACGGTCCCAGTCTCTATGCTGACGGCACCCTGGGACTGTTCACTGTAATTGCGGTGATCCTCCTGGTCTGGGGATTCTGCTGGTTCAAGAGCTACTCGTCTTTGCGAGTGCCCCAGAGGATGAGTGTCCTTTTCAAGGAAGTGGCCGGCTTGAACGTCAATGCTGCTGTCTATGTGGACGGAGTCCGGGTCGGCATAGTCGACAGCCTCCACTGGCAGGGGGAGCACAAAGTACTGGTGCGAATAAGGATCAATGCTCCGGACATATCGGTACCCCAGGGCTCGAAATTCGTCATCCTCACCAATGGCATCGTCGGTGCCAAGTATGTCGAGATACAGTTCCCGGATCGGGAGGAAGGCGCACCGCCAGTGCCACCAATCAACGAAGACGCCGTGGTCCTGGGCGAAGATCCGGTGCGTCCGGAAATCGCCGTCAACAATATCGCCATCGGTTTGAGCAAGATCGATATGGAGCAGTTGAGTCATAATTTCGAGTCCGATCGCGCCAGGCTGGTTCTGGCTGCCGACCAGCTGGCCATTCTCGGCAAGAAGACCATGCCGGTGGTGGACAAGGCTCTTCCTCTGGCTGACGAGCTCCTGGAGCTGACCAGAGAGATTCGCAAGTTGACCGGGCGGACCAATAAGTTTCTGGACAACCCGAAGCTCCCGTCCGACCTCAAGGACACTGCCGAAAAGGCACGTGAGACCATGGACAGCGCGCAGAAAGTGGTGCACGAGGTGAGCACCACCCTCAAGGATGCTAGCCTGAGAAAGGATCTTCTGGCCACTGTAGACAAGCTCAGCAAAGCAGCCGAGAGTGTGCAGAATTCGGTGGAGCGAATCGAGAGACTCGCCGGCGACAGGGAATTGCGTGGTGATCTCAAAGGTATACTAGGCCAGGCCAGGAATACCCTCACGAAAGTCGATGATATCCTCAACACCCCAGGATTCAAGGGCGATCTGAAGAAGACCCTGATCCAGGCCAAGGAGGCTGTGGAGCACGCTGATCTGGCCGCCAGGCAACTCAATCAGATACTCAACCAGCGCTTCCCGCTGGTAAAAATGATGATCGGTCGTCCCGGTTATATCGAAGGAGAAAAAGAAAAATGAGAGCCCTTATTCTGTTGTCCCTGGTGACTGTTTCGGCGGCAGGCTTTTCTCCGTCAGCCCTGGCTGAGGAGCAAGCTTCCGGCGACTTCACCAGGCTCGAGAAAGAAGTGAAACAGGCTTATCTGGAAGCCGAGAAAGCCAAAGCCCATGCCGCCCTGGCCAAGGCGAAAGCCGATAAGGCAGCCGCTGAAGCTGCCCGGGCACGAGCCCTTGTCGAGAAATTCAAAGCCACCCGGGAGCTCAAGACCCTGGAGGCTCTCGAGCAACTTCAGAGATCCGGCAAGTAAGCCGCGCGTCTCTTTCAGTCAGTCCACCAAAAAGAGGGCTTCCTGGCATAGCACTTCGAGCTTGCCGCACTCGTTTTGAATCTCGCCTGCCCTGCCCATGATACTGGTGGTAGCGGGCCGGTCGGCTTGCATGAGGTCATAGAGCCGGCTGATATCGCGGTCGATGACGGCAACGCTGCCGGTCCAGGAGTTGACCAGCTTGGAATTGCCTTCCGGAAGCTGTTTTTTGAAAAGCTCGCCGGCCTTCTCGAGATAGTCCTCGAAAATCTCGATAGCGGCGGCTCGCGTTAGTATGGACTGGCGACCGGTCTTGGCCCACACTGTAGCGCCGGTGCTCTCATTCTTCGTTTCGAGGATATTCATCGAGCCCTGAGCGAGGGTCCTCGCATTGATCTTGATCTCTGCCACTGCCGCTCGCAAGTCCCGCAGCAGGTCCACCGAAAGGCGCGCCTCCGGTCCGTTGAAACCGGCATCGAGCCTGTCGATGAGCCTCGACGAGCCGCCATTGAAGCCTTTGCTCGCCGAGGCGATCTGATCGACATCAAGGGAGAAAAGGGTGTCTTCGATATCGGCATCGACTTCCAGATTGCGGAAGTCCACCACAGAAAGAAGCTGGTCGCCCTCGAAAATAGCCCATTCCACCGGCAGCTTTGATTTGCGATCGATAATGATCCGCTGGTCCACCAGATCGTCTTCGCCAATGACCTCCACTATGTAAGAGCTGCCGCGACCAGGATAGGCAAGGGGAGAGTTGGAGGCCAGGCAGGTGTGATGGCTGTCGAGCTGGCTTAACGTATGGCTGAGAAGGCTGCCAAGATCGGACTCGAGAATGTTGAAACCGTTCGCGGTCCGCAAGAGTTTCGAGTTCGGGGCGACACTGATGGTCAGCCCGCTGAACATACCCCCGGATTTGGCTCTGATCTTGCCGTCTTTCTGTCGCACCACCACTGAGCCCGAGCGCTTGCCGGCGTCGGTGACCTCGAAGCGAATGAGGTTGGGCGCCTTGAAATAGAAGCGGCCTTTCTCGGTAACCGGCTTGCTCTTTTTGTAAGCGACGAGCTGGCTTTCGAAGGAATACTCCTTGAAGGATTTGATCTTGGTCAGGATGCTCTTGAGGAATGCTTTTCCCTCGGTGGAGGTGGGCTTCCCTTGAAGCATGCTGGTGGGCGGGATATTGATACTGGCGTGGCCCGGCTCGATTGCGCCTGCCATCCAGACGGCCGGGATCAGCAGGCAGGCTATAATTTTTAATCTCAAGGCTCAACTCCTGAACATTTCAGGGCTCAGTATAGGACAGTGGTCGCGCCGGGCAACCATTCTCAAGGCCTATTTTGCCTTTTCTTTGGGTTTCTTTAGAGTGGCGGGGGTGCCGGCAGCCTCTTTCTCTTTCTCGCTGGCGGCTTTCGGTTTGATCGCCGGCTTGTTCGAGGCTTTATAGAAGTCCTGATTGTAAAGAGTGAACTGCTTTTCCATGTCATCGAGGTCGGCTTTCGGATATCTGGCGGCGCTGACCTTTTTCTCGATCTCTTTGAGCGTTTCCAGGCGGGCTTTGAAATGAGCGCCTTCCTTCTCGGTGATCCAGCCTCTGGCAAGACCCATCTCCAGTTGCTCCTGGAAGTTTTTCAAGCGCTCTTTGTATTTCGGGTTGAAGACATTGGCGTCTTTGAAGCCGACCCCGCGGCTGTAGGCGCTGGCGGCCACACCTGGCTCGCCTTTCTTGTCGACTTTCGTGCTCTCCACCACTACCCGCCGGGTGCTCACCCCGTCTTCGGCCCGGGCCGGGGAAAGTGCCAGGGAACAGGCGAAGCAAGCGAGAAGGGCGCCGGAAGCAGCCTGCAGGGCTGGATATATGAATTTCATAAGCATTGTGTGCTAAACTCCACCACCATGGAAGACAAAAAAAAGCTGGAAATCCTCGATATCCTGAGCCGCGACTCCCGTACAGGGGCTGAGACCATCGCCACGATGACGGGTCTTTCGCCTGAGCAGGTTGCAGAAGTGATCGGCGATTTCGAGAGAAGAGGCATCATCAAGCAGTATACCGCTACCATCGACTGGGAGAAAGCCGGTGTCGACAAGATCGTTGCGTATATAGACGTAAAAGTGGTGCCGGCCAGAGAGGTCGGCTTCGATGCCGTGGCCATGCGAATTGCCCGGCACAGCGAGGTGCGCAGCGCCGCCCTGGTCTCGGGAGGTAACGACCTGCGGGTAGTGATCGAGACCACTCATATGAACGAGCTGGCTAAATTCATCGCCGAGAAGATCGCCACCATCGACGGCGTAGCCGGCACCAGTACGCACTTTCTCTTGCGTAAGTACAAGGACGACTACAGTCTTTTCGAAGAACCTGAGGTCGACACACGCCTGGTCGTCACTCCATGAAGGCTGAGAGTCGGGGCTAGAGTATGAGCGCTGAAACAGTGCATGGTCTCAAGCCCAGGGGTCTGGCCAGGCTGGCGAGCGATCTGCCGGTTTCTGGCATTCGCCGTTTTTTCGACCTGGCAAGCGAACTCGAGGACGTGGTCTCCCTGGGTGTTGGCGAGCCGGATTTCTTCACGCCCTGGTCGGTTCGGGAAGCCGCCATCTATGCCATCGAGGCCGGGCAGACCGCCTATACAGCCAATGCCGGCCTGCTCGAGTTGCGCAGAGAGATCAGCCGCTTGCTCGACCGACTTTACCAGGTCGTCTACAATCCCGAGACCGAGATCATGATCACCGTGGGGGTTTCCCAGGGACTCGACCTTGCCTGCCGGACTCTTCTCGATCCCGGAGACGAGGTTCTGGTGCCCGAGCCCTGCTTCGTGGCCTACAAGCCCTGTGTCACCCTGGCCGGAGGCATTCCGGTGGGGATCGGCTGCAGAGCCCAGGACGACTTCAGGGTCTCCCTGGCGGAACTCGCCCGGGCTCTCACGAGAAGGACCAAGGCTATTCTTCTCGGCTATCCGGCCAATCCCACCGGTGCCACCATGAGCAGGGCGGAGCTCGAGGCCATAGTCGATTTCGCCTGCTCGAAGGGTCTCTATATCATCTCGGACGAGATCTATGATCGACTTGTCTATGACGGAACCGAGCATGTATGCGTGGCCGGGTTGCCCGGCGCATTCCCCCGCACCATAACTCTGAACGGCTTCTCCAAGGCTTACTCCATGACAGGCTGGCGGCTGGGCTATGCCTGCGCGCCACCGGAGATTCTCACGGTGATGAAGAAGATTCATTCTCACACCATGATGTGCGCTCCCACTGTCAGCCAGAAAGCCGCCATCGAAGCTCTCAAGGGTGCCCAGAAGAATGTCGCCGATATGGTCGCTCAGTACGACCGCCGCCGCCGGATCATCGTGGATGGTCTCAATCAACTGGGTCTCGCCTGTCCCAGCCCCCGGGGTGCCTTCTATGCTTTTCCGAGAGTGGAGTCCACCGGGCTGTCGTCCGAGGAATTTGCCGAGCGATTGCTTCTGACCGAGCGGGTAGCGGTGGTGCCCGGTAACGTATTCGGTGACGGTGGCGAAGGCCATATCCGTTGTTCCTACGCCACCAGCATCCCCAGGATTAAAGAGGCGCTGACGCGGATGCGCCGTTTTGTGAGTTCTCTTTGAGTGAGGTAGCCTTTCGTGAAAGATATCCACTGGATTTTCGTTTTCGCCTCTATTTTGATCACGCCATTTCTGCCGGCGCTTCTCAAAGCTCGCTGCCCCGGATGCTCCAAGCGCAAGCTTCAGTCACTGGACACCTATAAGGTGGAAAGCGAGGCGGAAGCCAGTGGATTCACCTATACCGCTCTCTATCGCTGCGGCAATTGCGGCGAGTATTTCAAGAAAGTGAAAAGCGGTGCTATGGAAGGCTCGAGCCAGGAGGAGCACGATCAGTTGAAGGCAACTGCCGTCAACTGATCGACAGGAACCGATCCGTCCCTATTGCCCTCAGAAAGCGACGGTCGTGGCTGGTTGCCACGATGGCGCCCTGGAAGCGCTCGAGCGCCTTTTCCAGGACCTCGACGGTGCCGACATCCAGGTGGTTGGTCGGCTCATCGAGGATTATCAGATCGGGATCGAGAAATATAAAATGGGCTAGGCAGAGCTTGGTGCGCTCGCCCCGGCTGAGCTGACGCAAGCGGTTGTGCACGCTGTCACCGCGCATGGAGAAGCGATCCAGATGTGCACGGAGCTCGCTTTCGCAGATGCGCTTCGGCAGCTTATCGAGCTCCAGTCTCATTAGCTCCAGAACAGTGAGATCCTTTTTCTCGAGATCGAGCTCGGGGGTCTGGGGAAGATAGCAGATTCTCTCCGGGGAAGGGACGATCAGAGTGCCCCCGGAGGGTCTGACCTCCCCGGCGAGAATGCGGAGAAGGGTCGTCTTGCCTGCCCCAACCGGTCCGGTTATCGCCAGCCGATCGCCGGTATGGATCTCGAGATCCAGTCCGGAGAATAACCGTCGCTCCGGAAGAAAGAAAGACAATCCATCGGCACTGACCAGCAGTTTTCTGGCTTTCTCCTCATAGCCGAGATCGAATCGTCTCGACTTTTCGATGAATGTTTGCTCTTCGCTCTGGGCTCTTTCGATCATCTTCTCCAGCCGCCCTTCCCGGGCTTTGGCCTTGGCTGCCACCTTCTTGGACTTGCGCCTGAGATGATCGTTGGTGGTCTGGCGCTCGGTCTTGCGCGCCTGCTCTTTTGCCCGGGTGATATCTTCGGTGAGCCGAGCGACTTCGCGCCGGTGCACCACGAGTTGCCGGCGGTTGTATTCATCCCGGGTGGCCCTGGCTGCTTTGTAGAAACTGAAATTTCCCTGATAGGAGTCGACGGATTTTAGGCGCTCGTTTATGACCAGGGTCCTGTTGCAGAGCCTGTCGAGAAAGTCCCGGTGGTGCGAGGCAATCACGGCGGTCTCGACTTTCGAGGCGATCAGCTCCGCCAGCCAGTCTATCGATTCTTCGTCGAGATTATTGGTGGGCTCGTCCATGAGAAGAATATCGAAGTCCTCGCTGTCTATGGCGCTGAGAAAGAGCCTGGCTGCCTCGCCACCGGAGAGACCGGTCAGGGGGCTGTCGATCTCCCTGTCGGCAACACCGAGACGCTCAAGAAGGATCTCGAGATGAGCTTCCATATCGTAGCCTCCCTCTTTCTCGAAAACCTCCAGGCTGGTCTGGTACTTCGATAGGGCTGATCGATCGCAGGCGTCGCTTTCCAGCCTGGAGGCGGCTTCGAGCATGGCGGCGCGGGCTCGACACCATGCCGGTCTCAGGCACTGAGCCAGGCTGGCGTTTTCGGCAATCTGTTCGGGGTCGAACGAGGAGATATAGAGCGTGCGGCCGCCAGTCTCGAGATCTCCCCGCTCCATGGGCAGGTTGCCTGCCATTATCTGGAGGAGGGTCGTCTTGCCGCTGCCGTTGGCGCCGACAAGTCCGGCAATCTCGCCACGATTGATGGTCAGAGAGCAGTCTTTGAAGATCTCTTTATTGCGGAAGTATTTGGTCATCGATTGAATTCGCAACATGGTGCACCTCCATTTGAGGCGGGCCGCTCCGCACCACATGCAATGCAGGTGGTGTCGCCAGCGAAGGACCGTCGTGCGCTCAGAGCGGCCTCGGTCCGCGCAGATCGGGCTCCATCGCTAAGGATGCTCGCCTTATACCGGGTTGATTGATTGAAAAATTGCTCGTTATATCGATGTCTGGTCGATCATTTCTTTTGCTCCGACAAAAAATGGGTGAACACTATTGCCTGTCGATAATGCCCATTGTTCGAGACCTCTCTGGTGTCGTCGGTCGGATAGACAATCTATAATACCATGATAATGTCGCGATTGGCTTTTACTATTGCTCTTTTTCTGTGTCCGGTTCTCTGTATCGGCTGGGCGCCACCGTCGCAGGCGTCCGACCGGGCAGCTCTTGATCGGAGGATCAAGAACGATCTCGCCAGTTTGAGAAAGAAGCCCTCGGATCCGGATCTGCATCTCGATCTCGCCGAGGCGTATTTCGAGAAAGGCCAGTTTGCTCTCTCAATGAGGGAATACGATCGAGCTGTTTGTCTGGCTCCGGGTGTCATGCGTTATCACCTGGCAAGAGGTGATGCTCTCGAGCAGCTCGACCGCTATGATGATGCTTATCGCGATTATCGAGCTGTCCTCGCTATCCGTCCGAAGACCGGGAAAGACCTCTATATGCGTGCCCAGACCCTGGAACAGCTCGGTCGTTACGAAGAGTGCCTGGTTGCCAGCCAGGCGGCTCTCAAAGGCGGATATCGCAATTTCAAGGTGCTTCGTCTGCGGGGCAAATGTTTCTACCGTCTCGATCGCTATAATGAGGCAATTCCGGTTCTCGAGCAGTCACTGAAGCTGAAACAGAACCCTACTACATATCGCTATCTCGGTCTTTGCCAGCGAGCCCTGGGACGGCTTGATAGAGCTGTCTCGATTTTCGCGGAGGCAGTGAAGCGTTATCCGGATGACGGCGCTCTTCAGCTCGAGATGGCGGTGGCGCTCATGATGGCAGACCGGGTAAGGGAGGCGAAGTCTTCTTATCTGGCCTTCAAGAAAACCGACCGGACAGAGCGATTCGCTGACTGGCGTGATTTTTCGCTATTTTGCGAAGCCCAGAAGAAGCTGGACGACTATTCCAAGATCATCGCCCTGAAAGGAGCCAGCGACGCCGCTCCTGTGTACGAGCGGGCGGTACTGTATATGGAGCTAGGCCAGTACCAGCGCGCCGGTGACGAGATGAAGCGTTATCTCGAGCAGAGCCGCTACAAGGGAAGAGCTGGTATCACCGGCGCCATCATAGCCGAGCTCGGGCTGCGGCTCTCGGGCAGGCGATACGACGCCGAGCAAGTCGCCCGTCAGGCGCGAGAGAAGCTCAGTATCAGAAGCTGGCCTTATCCGATCCTCGAGTTCGTCTCCGGGACCCTCAGCGGCGAGAAGCTTCTCACCCTGGCCTCGGATGACGCCAGAAAGGCTCAGGCAGGCTACTATATCGCCATGATCGATCTGCTCAACAGGCATGAGAGCCAGGCCGTCGCGAACTTGAAAAAGGTCGTGGCCAGCCCGGCCCGGGGAATCGACGAGTACTCCCTGGCTCGGGCAGAGCTCGAGCGGCTCCAGCGCCGGGCTCGTCTCAGGGAGAAGTCTTCTTGAATTCCACTCCCTGGGGGGCGCCCTGCATCTCTTGGAAGAAATCGTTGAAGTGGCTCTGATTGACGACTATATCGCTTTCTTGAGCCGGCTTGAAAGCTGAGCGGGGCATATCGAGCATTGTTCTCGGCTCCTTTTCGGAAGTGATCCTCTTTGTCTTGAGTATGGTGTAACTGGACTCTTTGCGGTTGTAATTCAATCCGAACCCGTAGCTGTTTGGCTGGCCGAATCGCGTGAAAGATAGCGGCACTCCTCTGTCTGGCGGTGTATCGAAGAGGGCCTGCAGAAATCTCGGGACCTTCTCGTGGGTGGAGAGCTTATCGCAGACTATATATTCGCCGAACTTGCCATATTTCAAGCTCATCGGCCTGCCGGTGCTCGATTTGCCCGGAAACACATAGAGTTTGCAAGTCTTGCCGGCATAGGGGAAGTTGTCGCGCAGGAGAATGCGCGGCCATTTGTAGAGTGTCTCGTTATTGGCGATGGCAATGGCCGTTTTGATCCCACGCTTGCTCCAGTCCGCGAATGGTCTCACCGACAAGAGCTTGCGCTTCTTCGAATAGAGAAGCAGGTCCCAGTCGGGAGCGTTGGTGCTGAATTCGAAGTCGTTGCCTTTGCAGATTGCTTTGACGCCGTCCGCAGCGATTATGGTTCGGACATTCCCGTAGATCAGGTGCTCCTGCTCCAGGGCATAGCCACTTTTCGCCTGAGCCGGCAAAGGCAGGAGCAGAATGACCGCCAGTGCCTTGAGGATCAAGCCGACATATCTGTTCTTGAGGTCAGGGCAGGAAATTATGGGAGCCTCCGGACTACTCCCTCTATTTTAGCCCCGGGCTCCGGACTTAGAACTGGAAGTAGATGAACTGAGGCGAGAAATCAGGCGACCAGATGAAGAGGACCACCAGAAGAAGCGCCATATAAGCTGGTTTGAAGACAGGAATGCCGAGCAGGCGCAGATTCAGAGCAGGCATTATTCCCGGGGTCTCTTTGGACTTCGAGACGACTATCTGCATCGCATACATGCCGATAAGAATGAGGGGGAGGAACTGGAAAAGGATCGAATCGCTGGTGGAGACGATGCTGGCATGAAAAAAAGAGGTGTCCGGAATACGGTCCAGGTAGAGGAGCTTGCGAATCACCATGAAAGCCTTCTCCGGGTTCTCGGCGCGCATGAAAACAGCGCTCATGCACCAGAAATGCCAGGTGACGAAGACCGCCAGGACATGATAGTACCTGGTCTTGATGATCTTCGTGAGAGTCTCGTTCCTGGCATAGAACTTGCTCCAGAGCCGGTGCGCCACCATCAGGACACCGAGGCTGGCGCCCCAGGCGCCATAGTTGAGACCGGCTCCGTGCCAGAATCCGCCGATGATCATGGTGAGCATTATATTGCGCAGGGTGACCAGCTCGCCGAATTTGCTGCCCCCCAGGGGAATGAAGAGATAGTCGCGCAGCCAGGTGGACAGGGATATATGCCAGCGTCTCCAGATCTCGGTGATGGAGCCAGCCAGGAAGGGCAGGTCGAAGTTGATGGGGACACTAAACCCGAGAAGCTTGGCCGAGCCCCGGGCTATATCGGTATAGCCGGAGAAATCGAAATAGACCTGCCAGGCGAAGCTGTAGGCCGCCAGCCAGAGATCGGCGCCGGTAAGCAGATCCGGGTGGGCATAACAACGGTTGACGACAATCGCCAGGTGATCGGCGAGCACCACCTTTTTGAAAAGACCGAAGAGTATCAGCTCGACCCCCTCGTCGAAGTCCTGGCGGGTGATATTGCGAGGCGTATGGAGCTGCGGGATGAAGTCGGCGAAACGCTTGATGGGACCGGCAATCTGGGTGGGGAAAAAGGCCGGGAATAGAGCGAATTCCATGAAGGAGCGCACCGGCTTGGCACCGCGATAGACCTCGAAAAGATAATGAATGAACTCGAAGCAGAAAAAGGAGATGCCCAGGGGCAGGATGATATCGAAGGGGATACTGGGGATTTCTTTATGGACGAGAAGCTTGGAGGCATCGCTGGCGATATCGTGGACGAAATACGCGTATTTGAAATATCCCAGGGTGATGCAGTTGGCGGCGATACCCAGAGAAAAGACGAGTTTCTTCCGGTCGGTGGCTCTGTCTACGGCGAAGGCGTAGAAATAATTGAACACCGTCAGACCCAGGATAAGGAGCCCGTAGATAGGCTGCCACCACATATAGAACACATAGCTGGCCAGGAGCAGGACCGGGGTGCGCAGCCGGAAGGGCGACTTCCAGTAGATCAGGAAGACGATGGGAAGGAAGATCATGTAAGCCAGGCTGTTGAACAACATGGTCTAGAGAGTTCCTCCATCTTTGCCAGCCACTTTTCTGTTGGTCTGACTGTCGGCGAGGGCTGTCTCGAGCTCCTGATTGGCGGCGATGAAATCACCAAGGGCCGAGAGCATCTTGGCACCACCTGAGGGGCTCATATGACCCCAGTCGGTGAAGTCCTGCTTCTCATGCACCCAGACCGGATCGAGATTGAGATAAGGGATGCCTTCTTCTCTGGCGACTTTTTCGAGATAGGCGGCATGTCTCTCGTATATGCCTTCGTGCATGCACTGTCTGGCCACGGTGGAAGAAGGAACATGCACGATCATGGGCTTGATGCCTTCCTGGCGGCAGGTGGCGAGAGCCAGGTCCAGCCATTTCTTCTGGTTCTCGTATACCTCGTCATTCATATGCTTGTAGCGATGCTTGCAGTCGGCGCTGGAGTCCACGTACCAGTAAGGTGTGTTCGGGTGAGCCGTCCAGGCTCCCTGCTCGATCTCGTCACGTTTGAAGACGTTGCGCCGGTCTTCCTCTGATTTCTGGTCCAGGGGGCTGGGCGGGAGCATAGCCACCAGGGGTCTCATAGCCGTGCGCACTTTCTGGGCGGCGAGGGCTTGAATGTCCTGAGCCTTGGTCTTGAAGTAGATGGCATTGGAGAAGATATCGGTGAACCGGCCGTTCAGATCGTTGAACTGCAGGCTGGCAATGTCTTTGTCTTCGGTGAATTTGCTGAGGTAGCGAAAGTGCTTGGAGAGCCCGGCATTGTTGAAGCGGCAGTCCATCAAGTCGCGCGGCGCCATGAAAAGCACTGCCACATCAGGGTGTTTGTCCCCTTTGCACATGGACTTGAGGATCATGCACTGGTCCGAGACCATGGCGCCGGGCAGCCCGAAATTGAAACACTTGAGATTACTGAGACCGGTTTTCTCTTTGATCCGGTCCTCTAAATAATGGACTCTGTGATCGACTACGAGATCGACGTCCTGGTTGCGATAAACCGCTTCATTGAGCCAGGTCGGGTTCATCACGAAAGACGACCCGAGAAGAAGGACATTGACCGGCTCTTTCTGCTGGCGATAGTCCTTGCCTGCCCACCAGGCCCAGGTACGTACCGACTGGGTGGCTTCCGGGTCGACCCTTCCCACCGGATTGATCAGGAGCAGGACCATATTGATGGCGGCCACCAGGAGAAAACCCTGGGCGACATAGCTGTCGCGCAGGAAATCCGTGACCTGTTTGCTCTTGGGCTTGCTCATCTTCTTTAGATCGCCGCTACTAACAAGAAGTCATGATGATAGCGAAGATTGCTCTGCCTTGCTTTAGAGTGGCCTCCGATTTGTCTCTAGGTTTCTAAGAAGAAGTTCAAGATACTGAAAAGCCTCAGCCCGTAAGGACCCTGCCCGGGCTCGCTGACAGGGGAAGGACATCGAAATCCATCGCAATCTGAGATTTCTGTAATCAGCGATGACCTATCATTAGCCCTATGTTTAGCGGCAGAGCTCCCGTACATCTAGGCTGGTCGAACATGTTCGACCCGAACAAACCCCGGGTCGAAAAGCCCGTGGACTGGCGCCGCATCGGGGTGCTCTTCCGTCCTTACTGGAAAGCCGAGCTCCAGGTCCTGGTCTGTGTCCTGATCATGTCGGTGCTCGGTCTCCTGCCGCCCTTGCTTGTCATGTGGCTGATTGACAAGGCGATTCCCGGAGCGGACATGAACCTGGTCATGATTCTGGCGGGAGCCATGATCATGTCGGCTTTACTGGCGGCGGCGGTGGGGGTCTATCAGGGCTATCTCAATGCCATGGTGGGGGAGGGCATCATGCGGGACCTCCGCTCCACCATGATGACCCACATGCACCGGATGTCCCTGGACTTTTTCACCAGCACCAAAACCGGCGAGATCATGAACCGTGTCTCCAACGATGTGGACAGTATCAATGGTCTGGTTTCGGGAACTCTGGTGTCGATTGTCACCAACCTCTTTACCATCGCCACTACTCTCTTTGCTGTCATTGTCCTGGACTGGCGGCTTGCCATAGTGTCGGTGCTGGTGATTCCGTTCATGGTCTTTCCGATGTGGCCCGTGGGCAGGCGGCTCTTCGAGACTCGCAAGATCACCCGGGAGAAACGAGACGAGATCCATGCCATCGAGCAGGAGACCCTTTCGGTATCAGGGATAGTGCTGCTCAAATCTTTCGTGCGGGAGGACTATGAGAAAGAGCGCTTTCATAATCTGAGCACCGATCTGATGAAGATGGAGATCCGTCTTGCCATGATCGGACGCTGGTTCATGGCCTCGATTGCCGCCATGGTCACCATCGGTCCGGCACTGATATGGCTCACCGGCGGTTATCTCGCCATCAATCACGGTATGACCGTGGGTATGGTGGTCTCTTTCGTGGCCCTGCTCGGTCGGCTCTATGCGCCCTGCGCCGCTCTGGCCGGAGTCCAGACCCAGATCGTCAGCGCTCTTGCTGTGTTCGAGCGAATCTTCGACTATCTCGATATGAAAGGCGAAGACTATTCGGAGGAGAATTCCTCAGACGCCGGGGCGCTGTCGGAGGTCTCCGGGCGAGTGGCTTTCGAGAACGTCTCTTTCTCCTACCCGGAGAGAGACGAAGCCCTCAAAGATATCTCTTTCATTGTAGAGCCCGGCAAAATGGCGGCCTTCGTCGGTCCTTCCGGGGCCGGCAAAACAACCATCAGCTTGCTCGTCCCCCGCTTCTATGAACCCCAGAAAGGCACCATCACCCTGGACGGCAGAGACACTTGCACCATAGGGTTGAAGCAATTGCGCAAGCATATCGGAGTGGTCACCCAGGAGACCTATCTATTTCATGACACGATCTCGAGCAACCTGCTCTACGCCAGACCCGACGCCACCGAAGCAGATATCATTGCGGCCACGAAAGCTGCCAATATCCATGCCATGATCGAGACTCTTCCTGACGGCTATGAGACCATCGTCGGGGAGCGCGGTCACAAGCTATCCGGCGGCGAGCGCCAGCGCCTGGCCATCGCCCGGGTTCTCTTAAAAGACCCGCGCATTCTCATCCTCGATGAGGCGACGAGCTCCCTTGATTCGCAGAACGAAGCTCTGATTCAAGAAGCTCTTCTCGACCTGATGAAAGGACGCACCAGCCTGGTCATCGCTCACCGCCTCTCGACAGTGCTCTCCGCCGACATAATCTTCGTCGTGGAAGGCGGGCGTATCATCGATTCGGGCCAGCACGCCGACCTGCTCTCCCGGGGCGGACTCTATGCGAAGCTCTACCGGCAGCAATTCCACGAAGTCGCCGAGAGCGTCTAAATCGAGGTCAGAGAGCTCTCGAAGGCTTGACTTGTGTCACTCCCTTAGATCTCCATTCCATCGGAGATTCTGAAGCGGTGGCCGCACGTTGAACATTCCACCTGCGATCGAAAGCCCAGGATTATTGATGAAAGTGACTCATCGCCCAGAGTTGATGCAAGGGCTGCTGCAATCTGGACAACATATTCGGAAGACCACTGATCTTCAGGAGTCTCTCGAATCAGGAGGAGACCGTCCTCGAGGTCTTTCGCGAGGGCTCTGTCTGTATCGGGAGATGAGTCAAGTCTTTCCAGGTTGACGTAGTCACCCGATTCGCATTCTTGACACTCTATATCAACGTCAAAGTCTCCTCCAACAAATTTATCAAGGTAGCAGATAACCGGCCCGGCTCCGAATCTAAGGACAAGAAGCGCTTGAATCAAGTACGGAAGAGGGTATCTGTCAAGCATGTCGTGATCGACTGCGTCGCGCACGATTCTCATCGAGATTCCCTTCATCTTGCTCATTGCAGTATCGAATGGCTCAATGAAATCGGCAGGCACAGGGCCGCTGTCCAGTTTTCCAAAGGCACAGACCGTCCCAATGAATATGAGTATCTCGAGCTGGTTTCTAAGACTCCCTCTTTCGGCAACTGCTACCATGTGCGGTATGGCGGCATATGTAGCTGGATAGATGCTGTATTGATGGCAGAGAGAGCTCCAGACCTCCTGCCAGCAAGACTCGCCTTTCTTGGCGTCAGACTCGTCGGAATCTATTGCCCTGAGAAGACCTGGAATATCACCGGCTGGACCGTAGGCATGGCGTATCTCTTTCCACCTGGGGCTATCAAGGGCGATCAATTCGGCTCTCCGGGTGCTTCAATGCGTCATCGACATTATCGGGCTTCGATAGTGAACTCATTTATGACTCATTTAGACTCATTCTTCTGCGAGCTCGAAGGTGGCGTTGACTCGGGCTTTCACCGGTATCTGACCGAGGGCGATGCCGTCTGAAGCTTCCATGTCGCCGGGTTGCTGGAAGGAGACATTGTTGCTGAGGTTCGGAAAGAAAGAATAGCCGCCGCTGCTTGTCGAGTCCTCGGAGACCCATACGGCTTTGCCTACTTTCATACCCAGCTCGTTAGCCAGGAGAGAGGCTTTTTCTTGGGCGGCTTTGAGAGCCATCTGTCTTGCTTTGTCGGCATGTTCTCTGAGATTCGACCGCTCGAAGGATACTTTGCTGATGGAGTTCACTCCTAGAGAGATGAGATCCTCGATGAGAGGACCGATCGCCTTGGGATCGTCCAGTTTCATGGAGATTCGCTTGCTCACATGAAAGGCTTCGATTACTTTGTCGCCCTTATGGAAAGAGTTGGAGCGGTCATATTCGGGATGAACCGATATATAGTCTGTTTGCACCGTACCGGCGGGCAGCTTGTATTTTTTCGCCAGCCCGAGAACGGCTTCCACCACTTTGCCATTTCTGGCGTAGGCGCTGGCCAGGTTCTTGTCGTAGGTTTCTACACCGGCGACCACGGTGAATCGGTCGGGATTCACATAGACCGTTGCCTGTCCTTCGGTGGAGACGGTTCGTCGGTCGTCGCCTGTGCAGGCGCCTCTGGTATTGACCCGCACAGCCTGGGCCGGAGGCAGCGCTGCGAGTTGAGAAAGAACTAGAATAAGTGCTGCAAGAGCCAGGCGGAAGGGTCTTTTCGATTTCATTTGCAACTCCTGAGCTAGGGTTAGCATCAGATCTTAGCACTGGTGCGGGATATGCTAAATTGTTAATCAGAGGAAGTGTAAATGAGCTACAAAATGGACATCGAGGCATTGAGAACGGAGCATCCGGATCTGGCTGAATTTTTCAGCGGGGTGAATACCCTCGAGAAGGTTTTCGAATGGGTCCGGCACAATCCGGACAAAGCCGGAGAGATCGAGCTCATACCTCAAGACGAGTTCAGTCACGACATGATCGTCGAGCTCACAGACAGACCGGGCTGGCTGGTTGCAGGTGTCACCTGACTCGGCCGGCTGACGGCGGTCGCCGTCTTCGATGAAAAGCCCGATGCGAGGGTACTTCTCGACTGGCGCCTGGCCTCAGGCTGGAAACCTACTGCCTCAGAGCTGGTGGATGGCGAGAAAATCCTCGGCTATGCCGCCTGTCTTCTATCGCAAGAATCTGAATGAGAGAAGGGTGATGCATTTAGCATCACCCTTCCTTCTAGCCTCTCATGGCTACCATATTGCCTGACTCGTAGCGTCTCAAGCCGTGGTGGAAGACCACGATGGAGACGGCCAGAACCAGCGACGCTCCCAAGAGACTGTACCAGGCATCGACCAGGGACATTTTCCTGAGCGCTTCCACCGGATAGCCGCTCACGAATGCCGCCGGGATCACGGTGAAGAGGAGGAGCCGCACTTTGCCGTCGAACAGATCGAGAGGATAAGTGCTGAAGGCTATCAGCGCGTTGCGCCAGCTCTCGCTCAGGGTTTCGGAGTTGCCCAGGTAGAAGCTGAGGCTTCCGGAGAGCACGCTGAATCCCAGGAAGAGCACCGCCACGCTAATGGTCAGGACGGTGAATAAAAGCAGATGCTGCCAGTCGGGCCGCAAAAACAATATATAAACCGCATAACCGAAGAGCGCATCACCCAGAGAGCTGGCGCTCATCTTGCCGAGCACCAGGTGCGGTAGCAGGGCTCTGGGGTAGAGCAGCCAGACATCCAGTCCTCCCATGGCGATGATCCGTGCCAGCTCCAGGGTGTTGCCGAAGAGGCAGTGGGCGATGCCGAAACCTGCGGCGGTCACCGCCCACAATGTCGCCACGTCTGCCGAGGTCCAACCCGGCACTACCGGATAATGATCGAAGACCATCACGAAGTAGGCAAGCCAGATGCAGTCGTTGACGAACATCGCCGTTACCTGGCAGATGAAAGCGCCCCGGTACTCGAGCTTGGCTTTGAGGTTGAAGCCGAAATAGCTGTAAACCAGATCGAGATAGTTTGCCAGTTTTTTCCACATCACTCTATCCTCCGTTTAGAGCTATGCGATTGAGGGCCAATCGATAGACCAGGGCAACCGCCGTTCCCATCACCACCACCCAGAAGAGCTGGTGCCAGAGAAGCGATACCAGAGAAACCCAGTCCGGGTGGACGAGGAGTCGGGCGGGACCGCAGACAATATAGCCGAACGGTAGCGCATTCAGTATCGCTTGCACGGGCTCAGGAAAGAGATCCAGGGGCATGAGCATGCCGCCTGCTATCATCGTCAGACGTGAATAGATGAGCATCAACCCGGTGGTGTCCTCGAGCCAGAAGGCTCCAAGCCCGATGAGCATATAGCCGAGAAAGTCGAGGACGAAAGCCATGGGAAGGGCAATTAGAACCATCATGGCTCCGGTCCCGAAATTCGATGGCGGTCCGCCCAGCACCCAGGCGATGGCCACAGCCACCAGGGCGGTGCTGGCGAATTTCACCGTTTGCTCGCCGAAATTGCTCGCCAGGCGGTAGAGCGGGTAGGAGAGCGGTCTCACAAGCTGAACTGCGATCGCTCCGGTGCGGACGTCTTCATCGATGAGTGCCGTCACCCGCGGTGAGGACATCATGATGCACTCGGTCAGGGCCAGATACCAGATGATCTCATCGAGGCTGTAGCCAGCGAATCGATCTTGTCCGGCATTGGCGAAGGCGGCTTTCCACACGCACATGAAGATGAAGAGTATGACCGAGAGGAACATCAGCCTCCCTCCAACTTCGCCGGCATAGGCGAAGTTGGAGCGGGCCGATATCCAGGCCAGCGCTGCGTATTTTCTCAAGAAGCTCATGATCTTTTACCTCCTCTGGCTTCATAAGACCACTGCCTGATGCATCTCGAGTCCGTATATGTGAGCCAGCGCATCTTCCAGACTTCTACCGGTATTACGCTTCCTCAGCGAATCCACGGTCTCGTCGAGCACCAGACGTCCGTGGTTGATGATCATCACTCGCTCGGCGACACTTTCGATGTCTCCGGTATCGTGGCTGGTGAGGAAGACCGTCAGCCCCTCTCTTCTATTCCAGTCTCTGATCAGCTCCCGGAGTTGCTGTCTGGCATGGATATCCAGTCCGATGGTGGGCTCATCGAGCAAGATGAGCCTGGGACCGTGGAGCAGGCTGGCTGCCACTTCGGCCCTCATTCTCTGACCGAGAGACAGACGTCTCACAGGTATGTCGAGAAAGGGTCCGAGATCGAATCTTTCCACGAGCTCGGCGCGCCTTCTTCGATAGTCGAATTTATCGAGGTTGTAGATCTTCGCGAGAAGGTCGAAGGTGTCGCCGGCAGGCAAGTGGTACCAGAGCTGTGAGCGCTGACCGAAAACGGCTCCTATATGAAATGCCATTTTCGCTCTGTCCTTCCAGGGCGTGTATCCCAGCACTCTGGCCTCGCCCGAGGTGGGCGTCAGGATGCCTGTGAGCATGCGGATGGTGGTGGACTTGCCGGCGCCGTTGGGACCGACGAAGGCGAGGGCCTGACCTTCAGGCACGCTGAAGGATACGTTGTTCACCGAGACTACTTCTGATTTGACGCTTTTGAATCCACGACGCTTTTTCACTTCGTAGACCTTGCGCAAATTTTCTACTTCCACTGCATGTCTCATATCGATCACCTTAGAGAAACAAAAAGAGCCTCCTATTTCGGGAGGCTCGCATGATCTGCTACGTTCGTTATCGCTTCGTTAAAGGAGCAATTCGCTCCTTCCTTCAGCAAAACTGCAAATACATGCGCGCCTCCGACCCGGCTTGCGAGCGCCGAGGACGAAGATGGTTTCCTGCATGTAGTGGCATGTGAACATAGTTACTTCATTATGAGCGACACACGGATCGAGTCAACGGATCTTTAAGCAGTCGTTTCAAAATATAAGCGCCGGAACCCCAAGTTCCGGCGCTCTGGTCTAATCTTTCGAGATTGGAATCAGCGGCGGGCGGTGGCCAGCTCTTCTTCTTCCTCTTCCTCGTATTCTTCTTCCTCGTCTTCGTCGTCTTCATCGGTGAGACGATCGAGCTCGGCTTCGAAGATGTCGCTGGGGTCGATCTCTTCGAGGATCTCTTCCAGGGGATCTTCGACGCCCAGTTGCTGGCAGGCAGGAACCAGGCAGCGGGTGATGATCTCGTCGAGGAGTTCTTCGATTACCTCGGGATCGGCTTTAGCGTCGTGGTTGGTGAGGGTCTCCATATCGTCTTGCAAGCCTTTCAGCACCTGCAGAGCGTAAATCAGATACTTTTCGGTCTTTACTTCGGCCATGAGGATAAGTCTCCTGTGTCACAGTGGCGGCAGAGCATCAATTTATCATGTGGGCATGGGGATCGTAGTGAAGAAGAATTTCCATATCAACAGGATTAGTTTTTAGCCCATTTGAGACCGGCGAGGGTGTCCATGGCGCGCTGGCTTACATAAGGATTGTCGTCTTCAGCCAGAGTTTCCAGAAGCTCCTGCTCCAGGTTGTGGTTTTCAGCCATGGCATAGCGGACTTCGTCGCTCAGGTCCGTTACCAGGACCCGGAGGGCCGACACGGGGGTACGGGGATTGTCCGCTACCGCCTGTCTCACTGCGTCGGAGGGGTTATAGGCCAGGACTTCCAGGGTCCGGGGCGATGTGCTGGGGCTTTCCGCCAGCAGAACCGCTACCGCCTCTTTCACCGAGTTGAATTGACCGGCAATTTGCCGGGCCGAGTCGGACTGGTTGGCTTCGGTGGTCTTTTTGATCCAGTTATAGGTGAGAGCGTCGTTGGGGCTCAGATGACGGAATGTATCGGACTGGCACATGGCTTTCGATCTCGTCAACTGCATGGAATTTTGCTCTCTCTGGTTATTCATGGTCGTTTAATCTCCTCTCGGGGGGAACACAACCATCATGGACCCGGGGGGCGTAAAAGAAATGTCAAAGTCCGAAAGTTTCTTTGCTTCGGCTCGTCAAGAGCCGGCTCAGGCCGGATCGAGAAGGGCCACGATATACCAGACTATAAGGAGGACCATGAAGACCGCCGGGAGGGCATAGTCCGGGATAGAGGTCTCGCCTTTATTGATCTTCCATTTGAGACGAGCGAGAAGGAGGGCCAGGCTCAGGACCATTGCCGCCGGAATCAGGATGGTCATAAGCGTGAACAGGAATTCTGCCGGATGGTCGCCGCGCACGAAGACGAAACGCTGGCTCTTACGCCTGTGCTCGTGGCTGGCTTCTCGAGCCAGTTTTTTCAAAGCCTTGTCGGTGATATTAGTGTTGTCGCGTAATTCTATATAGAAGCATTTTTCAGGTACCGTGCTGCCGATCAGTTTTTTGTCCCTGTCGAAGGCACGCACGAAGAAGCGGCGGCCGCTGAACGTGTTGCATATGATCGACCCGGCCCGGGGCTCTTCCTGACCTTTCCAGAGCTTGCCGGACTCGACCTTGTCGACGAGATAAATGTCGTTGGCGCCCGGGGAGGAAGTGATTTCGGGGAGCTCGGACTTCTTGTCGAAATAATTGTAGTATTCGGCATTCTTGCCGACACTGGCCCAGTCCGTGTTGGCGACCGGGTAGGTCTGGGTCTGGTTTCGGTAGCGTTGCGCCAGATCGGCTGAGGTCCACATATGGTCGATCAGGGCTCGCTCTTTGGATTCGTCGGCATAGAGCATGATCCCATCTTCAGTGCAGAGACCGGCGGGCTTTTCGTCGAAAAATACATGATCCGCCCTGAGATGTCCGGGTAGCAGACCCAGCAGACCGGCTGTGCTGTCCAGAAGCCCGACCCTGGCGTATTCGTTGACGCCGTCGTTTAGCATGTGCGCCTTGCCGTCGGTGGTCACTTTCAGCTTGATGCGGTCGTCGGCGCTACGGTAGTTGTGTGCCACATTGCCCATGGCGATGGAGAGCAGAGCACCGCTTCTGGTATTATCAGGGACTAGAATGACGAAGCCAGCCCCGAGCAGAACCAGGAATCCTATCGTCCAGGCGAGCCAGGGAGGACCGGCATCTTTGTCCCCGGGTCTGGCCTGATCCTGAGATCCTTTTATCCATATGTCCTGTTCGGGGGATTCGGCCTCTCCGGTAATTTTCGGTTTGCGTTTTAGAATCGCTCCTTCATTCTTCATTTCCTGTCTGATGCGCTCGAGCTCGGTAGTGTTGAATCGATCGAGCATGGTCGCCTTTTCACGGGCGATACGCAGTGACTTTTCCTTGGCAGTAACGAGAAGGGGCTCTGAGTCTTCGAAGTTCTGACTGCCGATTTCCACGGCTTTGCGAAAATGACGCTCCGCTTCCGGCATATGACCGAAGTGCTCGAAGGCGTCTCCCAGAGCAAGAAGAGCGGACATATATCGTCGCTGAGGAACTCTGGCGGTCACTCTTATCTCGATGCTTTCTTCATACAGAGCGACGGCGAGCTCCGGGCGGCTCTGGGCCATATAGATGTCGCCGAGATTCTCGATGATCCTGGTCTCTTCCTCGGGACGCGGCTCGCCGAGGCGAGAGAGCAGGTCGAGAGCACGAATATAGTCGGTCTCGGCGTCTTCCAGGTGACCCCGTTCGAATAGGTCGTTGGCATTGTTGAAATAGCCGTCGAAGGCGGACTCGGTGGCTATGGTGCCGTCGCTGTGCTCCTGATCTTGTTTCAGTCCGAGACTGGTGATTCTTTTGAAGGCACCGGAGCTGTCCGGAGGCGAGAAGTCCATGGGCTCGGGCTCGCGTTCAGGTTCGGAAACCGGCTCCGGCTCGGGACTCTGCTCCTGGTCAATTTCTGGCTCCGGCTCCGGCTCAATCTCGTTTTCAATCTCGAGATCCTGTGCTGGCTCGATTGGCGGATCTGGCTCAGGTACCGTTTCTTGTGCTTCCGGCTCTTCCAGAGACGGTTCCGGGGGCGCGGTGCTCATCATCGCTCGCAGGGAGCTTGTTGGTTTCCGGGCAGTTTTCTCCACCGGTTCGCTTTCGCTCGAGGAATCCTTCCAGCGAGAGCTCTGCTCTTTGCTTCTCTCTGCTACCTCTTTCCAGGAAGCTTTCTCCTTGGGATTCTTATCTTTCTTGGCGCCCAGGAATTTGTTCCCGATCCTTGTCCCGCCACTGGTACTGTCAGTGGTGCTCAGCCAGCCTTCCAGAGAGTCCAGTCCGATGGTCAGCTCACCTGTATCCTCTTCGGCAAGCCGGCGGCTGAAGCGGTCGATAAAATCGCCCTCGATGACGTCTTCATCACCGGGAGGTTTGAATGCCCATTCGAAATGGCAGTCCCGGACGAAGCTCTCGAATCGACCGTCAGCCAGGGTGCTTGCTTTTCGAATCGCTTCCCAGGCTTCCTGCCAGCTGATGCTGCCATAGGGACCCTGCTCCCATCCGCTGTCCATGAATCCGGCCAGATGCGCGCCGGCTCCGCCGAAAGGACGGGGGGAAGGCAGGTCATTGGTGATCAAGAAGAGTTTGAGCGGCTTCTCGCCCGTTTCTTCAAGCTGGGAATGAACCCCGGCAAGTCGATGGATCAGACCTTGCGGGGCGCAGATGTCATCCAGGCTGAGGGTGTCAGGATACTCGTCGATGCGCAGATAATAGGCTGCACTACCCTCGGGGCCGCTCATGACCAGGGTCGAGGTGAACTCGTCCAGGCTCGCGACGGCGAGCTTTTCGTAGCTGCCGGATTCGAGACCCTGACCGATGATTGCCGCCATCGCCCGGTATCTTCCGAGCTGGCTGGGGCTGCGAGCGGGTCTGTCAGAACTCGTTCTGGGCTTTTGAGATCCCCTTCTCTTGGTCATGAGACTCTGCACTGAAACGGACTATTCTTTATACCCCGCCGGGGGCAGGGTCAGGAGGAATGACTGGAGATCGCCCACCTGTCCCTCGTCCAGACCTTTGACCTGATCTTTCATCACCCGGGCGCGGACGGCGCCGAAAAGGATCTTCTCCAGGCGCTTCTTGCTTCGGCGTGCGCCGATACCGGAGAGGTCAGGACCGAATCTCGATTTTGTCCCGTCTGTGGAGTGGCAGGCTGCGCAGTGCATGTTGAAAAACAGCGAGCGACCGCGCTCGGAAGCTTCGCTTTCAGGAGCCGGCTTGAAACCGTCACCGTCGTCCTTTTCGTTTTCATCGCCACTCTGGTGGGCGGTGACGAGAAAGCCGCCACCGGGCTCGGGGATGGTGAGCAGATAGTCGGCTATCAGCCTGGCTTGCTTCTTGCTCACTCCGGTGTGGGGCATGATATTGGGTCTGCCCCCGAAAACATCGGCGAATTCTTTCGTTTGCTTCTCGGGATCGAGGAGCCGGTCCATCAGCCATTCTTTCCCTCGATGTCCGCCGATACCGTCCAGGGGCGGTCCCATCTCGCCGCCGTCGCCGTCTACGGCGTGACATTGTTTGCAGGCGAGCTTCTGGTAGAGCACCTTTCCTGCTTCGCTGCGCCGGTCGGTCTTGCGCGGCTCATAACCGCTGGGGGGAAAAGAATAATGCTGCATTGTCCCCGGGCATTGATTGAGGTCTTCGGGAGAGGGACCTTCGGTATCGGTCTTGTGGACCTTGCCTTTGAGGGGCAGTATCTGTCTTTCGGGAGCAGCGTCGCTTCTCTTCTCCGGAGAGTCGCTCGAGAAGACCGGCAATGCAGGCGCCGTGGCGAGCAGGGCGAGCGCTGCCAGGGTCATGAATATTGCTTGTTCGTTTTTTTTCACCTGCACCATTCTGAAATGCTAGCTCAATAGTAATCTTGTCAAATCAGTCTCCGGACTGATCGGTATCAAGACTGGTTATGGTGCTTGACGATTTCCACCGCGCATGGTGCCTGATGAAGGATCCTTTCGGCGACGCTGCCGACGAGGAATTTTTCCAGTCCTTTGCGACCGTGGGAGCCGACTATTATCAGCCCGATTCCCAACTGATCGGCCATGGAGATGATGGTGTCTACTGCCAGACCCCGGGCTACTTTTTTCTCGATACTCATATCCGGATGCTTCGCCGCGAGAATCTCCCGGGCTTCCTCCACCAGGGTCTCGGTTTCGGCTTCGCGATGGGCGGCTCTTTCCGCCAGGGCTTCGGCCTCCAGATCGTGGTCACCGTAGCCGAGCTCATGCGGCATGGGCTCGAGCACGCTGAGGACCAGGAAGGAATCGTCTTAATGCCAGGCCCGCTCGGCTGCGAACTCGACAGCCTTTTTCGAGCAAGGTGAGCCGTCCAGGGCGATCAAAACTTTCATAGTTGCATCTCCGGCGGAAAGTCCCTGGTTATATCAGATTATGCGGTGCTCGTCCGCTCTCAGATGCCACTCATAGTGGTCTTGATATAACGGCGTCTGGCCACCGAGGCTACTTGCCTGTCCGGGTCGTGGAGCATGGAGACGATTATCTCCTCAGAGGTGGACTTGTTCCAGGCGAGCTCCCGGCGAACCTCGGGATCGGGATCACGCACTATTTGACGAGCTTCTGCCAGAGAAAGGTCTTTCTTCTGTGCCAGCTTGACACGGTTGGGACGAGCCAGATACATGACCCATCGGAGCGGAGAGGTAATTGTCTGCAATAGAGGTTTTGTCATCACCAGGTCCTCGCGAGGTGACGGAGCCGATATGTTGCCATTGAGCGGATGGTAAGGTCGGAATCAATTCTTGTCAAGCACCGGCACGCCAATCCATCGTATATTCGGGGCTCGAGAGGATAAAGCTGAGCAAATGCTAATCTGGGTCGCCATTTCACCCGTTCACCGGCAGGTCACTGCCGGCGCCTAACATCATCATTATGCAGAAATCCGCCGCCACATCGTTGTTTCTCAAGGCCTCCCTGGTAGGGCTCGGTCTGCTGGCCGCTTCTTGCCGGTATGCTGAGACTGTCCTGGCTCATTACGAGGAGCCTGTCTATGAGGCGGTCCGCAAGGACGGCGGCATCGAGATAAGAGCGTACAGTCCTCGTATCGTTGCTGAGGTCGAGCTTAGAGGAGAGAGAGCGGAATGTCTCGAGCAGGGCTTCCGTATCCTCGCCGGTTATATATTCGGCAAGAACAAACCTGCTCTGGTGACTCGGGAGCCGGTCAGAGAAAAGATCTCCATGACTGCACCTGTAGCTTCTGAGCCTGGCGGGGACGGTCGATATTTGATCCGCTTCTTCATGCCTTCGCGGCACAGCCTGGAGAGCCTGCCGGTGCCCGAGGATCCAAGAGTAAAGCTGCGGGCGCTGCCGGCTCAGGTATTTGCCGTGAGGCGATTCTCCGGGCGCTGGACGGCGAATAACTTTGGCGAGCAACGCCGAGCTCTACTCGAAGGTCTGAGTCGAATGAATCTGGAAGCAGCCGGCCCGGTGATCGATGCGTGCTACAACCCGCCTTTCACGGTTCCATTTATGAGGCGCAACGAAGTCATGGTGCCTGTGTCCGAGGACGCAGCCAGGAGGAGAATATGAGCGAGAAAGTCGAAGTAGCGATCGTCGGAGGTGGGCTTGCCGGGCTCTGTTGCGCCAGGACTCTGGCGAGCCGGAACATCCCGTCAGTGGTGCTGGAGGCGTCCGACCAGGCAGGCGGGCGCGTGCGCACCGACCTGGTGGACGGCTTCTTGCTGGACCGGGGATTTCAGATATTTCTCACTGCATATCCAGAAGCCAGGGCGGTCCTGGATTATGAAGCGCTCAGTTTCAGGTCCTTCTCTCCCGGGGCTATGGTCGCTGCAGGAGGCGGTACCTTCCACAAGCTAAGCGATCCCTGGAAAAAGCCACTTGCTGCTCTTGCGACTTTCATGGCACCGGTAGGCAATCCCGCCGACAAAGTGAAGGTCGGCGTGCTGCGCACCCGGGCCAGGATGATGACGGTGGAACAGATCTTCGCTCAAAAAGATGACGGCTCCACCGAGGCCCATCTGGAGCAGGAAGGATTCTCGACAGCGATGATCGAGATGTTTTTCAGACCCTTTTTCAGGGGCATTTTTCTCGATGACAACCTCGAGACCAGCAGGCGGATGTTCGATTTCGTCTTTGCCATGCTCGCTTCCGGAGACAATGTCCTGCCCGCCAACGGCATGGGTGACATACCGAGACAGATAGCCGAGGGTTTGCCTGAAGGCACCGTTCGTCTCAACGCTCCGGTGGCGTCGGTGGAGCCGGGCCGGGTACGGCTTGTCTCGGGTGAGGAGATTGTCTGCGGCCGGGTCGTGCTGGCCACCGAGGAGCCGGTTACCAGGCAGCTTCTCGGGATCGCTGGCGATAGCGCCGGACGGTCGCAGACGACAGTCTATTTTGCCTGCGATGACGAACCGCCTTTCCGGGAGCCGATGATCGTCATCAACGGAGAGGGAAAGGGTATCGTGAACAACCTCTCGGTGCAGAGCAATGTCGCTCCCACCTATGCCCCTCCCGGTCGCAGCCTGGTGGCAGCCGCCTGCGTGGGGGATTTGCCGCTCTCCGACGAGGCGCTTGTGGCGGCGGTCCGCAGTCAGCTGGGAGGCTGGTATGGCGCCAGGGCCGTGGAGTCATGGACCCACTTGCGCACTTACCGGATCGAGTATTCCCTGCCGGATCAGTCGCCTGGAGCCATAGAGAGAAGACGCGCTGCCCTGAGTGGCGTGAAAGGCATTTCGGTGTGCGGTGATTTCCTTGAGAATGGCTCTATAAATGGTGCTATGGTGTCGGGGAGAAAGGCTGCTGAAGCCCTGATCAGTGAGCTTGCTGCAGTTTCTTAGGAGCGCTGCATCCGCCTGATCTGATAGTGTTGGCGATACCACGAAGCATGCCATCGAATACGATATCATGAAGCGGCATCACCATATGCCAGTAAGCTATGCCAATGAGACCATGAGGCAGGAATTTGGCGGTCTGGCGCAGGGCGGTGCGACCATCTTCGCGCGGCTCGATGACGAATTCGAGCACGGCTTCTCCGGGCAGCTTCATCTCGGCTACTAAGATAAGATGCCTGTCGGGCTCGACATGCTTGACCCTCCAGAAATCCAGGACATCGCCGGGATAGATCCGCTCGGGGTCCCGGCGACCGCGGCGCAACCCAACACCGCCGAAGAGCTTGTCCATGATGCCGCGCAGGCGCCAGAGCCAGTCACCATAATAGTAGCCTGTGGTGCCGCCGATCCGGACGATCGGCTTCCAAATCTCCTGAGGGCTGGCATCGAGCACGATTTCGCGACTGTCCTCATACACGGTGCCGCCGGCCCATTCCGGATCCGATGAAGAGCTCCAGGCCACCGGCCAGATTTTGCCGGCATCGGTCCAGTGGCTCTCGACCCGGTGATGCTGGGTGCGATCCAGGGCCAGATGCATGGCTTCGCGGCAGGTGAGCAGCTCCTGGGGAATGATCGTCTCGATCTCGTGATCGGTGCAGATTGTCGGATTCCGCAGTCCCTCCGCCAGGGGGCGCCCGAGGTAGGCGGGCACCGGAGTCACCAGGTGGATCCAGTAAGAGCTCAGTCGCGGTGTGAAAACAGGAACCGGGACGATCAGACGTTTGTCCAGACCGGCCTCTTCGGCGTAGATGGTCATCAGTTCTCGATAAGTGACGATCTCCGGCCCACCTATGTCCAGCACCTTGCCGATGGTGGCTTCTTCTTCGAGGCAGCCGATCAGATAATTGAGAGCATTTTTGATGGCGATGGGCTGGGTAGGCACAGATACCCAGCGTGGTGTAATCATCACCGGCAGGCGGTCTACCAGATATCTCAGGATCTCGAAAGAAGCGCTTCCTGAGCCGATGATCATGGCAGCACGCAGGGTGGTGACCGGCACTTCTCCTTCCTGGAGGATCTGGCCGACCTCGTACCGGGAGCGCAGGTGTCTGGAGAGATCCGGGCTGTCCTCGCCGAGACCGCCCAGATAGATGATCTGCTCGACACCGGCCGCCCGGGCTGCCTCCACCATATTGGCGGCGGCCTGCCGGTCGGCCTGGCTGAAATCGCGGCTCTGGGCATTCATCGAATGGACGAAGTAGAAGGCCTGCCGGCAGCCGTCGAGAGCGCGTCTGAGAGACTCGCTGTCCTGCACGTCTGTTTCGAGAAGCTCAACATCCGGATGACCGGCAAATGGCTTATTGAGGAGCTTGGTCTGATTGCGGCTGGTGGCATTGACCCGGTAGCCTCTCTCGAGCAATCTCGGCACCAGCCTGGCACCCACATAGCCGGTGGCTCCAAGGACAGCTACTTTTTTGTTCATTATGCTCACCCCCTTCTATCTAGAGAGTGCCAGTTTTAGATGAACCGCGGGTGAACAGTAATAAGATGCAACAGGGCTTGCCTGGAGATTGGTCTTCGTACGTTATATAATGCCCCCGATGGAAGCTACAAAGCGTATAACGATCTTCCTTGCCGAAGATCACCTTATCTCACGAATGGGGCTCAAAATGCTCCTGGAGCGGACTGAGGAATTTTCGGTCGTCGGCGAGGCCGAGGACGGTGAGGCTGCTCTTTCCCAGATCCTCAGCCTCAAGCCCAATGTAGTCATGATGGACCTGGGGCTTCCCAAGGTGGATGGCATCGAAGTGACCAAGCGTGTCAAGGCCGAGCTTCCCGACACTCGCATTCTGATTTTCACCACCGCCGACGACGACAAGTCCATCTTCAATGCCCTGGAGGCCGGGGCCGACGGCTACTGCCTGAAGAACATCTCGGCGGAACTCCTGAAGATTGCCGTCAATTCGGTATTGCAGGGCGCCGCCTGGCTGGACCCGGCAATCGCCCAGAAAGTCTTGCGAGCCCAGGGCAGCTCCGGGTCCAATGCATCCGGCCAGCCGGCAAGCGCTCCGGAGAAGAAGGCCCCGGAGCAACCCGCCGCCGAGGACATGCCGCCGAGAACACCCAGAGGGCTCACCGAGAGCAAGATCCATTTGCTATCACTGGTGGAGCAGGGCAAGTCTTATGTCGATATCTCGAAAGAGCTCAATCTCAATGATTCTCTGGTAAAAGGGCTCCTGAAAGAGCTCATGGCTCAGCTCAAGGACCAGCAGGCCAGCCGCAGTCCGGGGCCCGGAGCGATCCCGGCGGAGCAGACCGGCGAGCAGGGACGCAGCCAGAAGCTGAAAGTCGGAGATCTGGTCGGCGCTCATTACAGGATCGAGAAGCTTCTGGGCTTCGGCGGCATGGGCCGGGTCTACCAGGCCAGGCACGCTCATATCGACCGCACGGTGGCGATCAAGACTCTCCACGAGCACCTGGCTTCGGACCCGTCCACTCTGGAGCGGTTCAAGCTGGAGGCCGAGGCGACCTCTTCCCTTCATCATCCGAATCTGGCCACGGTCTATGACTTCGGGCTGATAGGCGATCGGGTCCCGTATATCGTCATGGAGTTCCTGGATGGCACCAGTCTCGAGCGAGTTCTCGAGAGACGCGGCCGTATCGAGCCGGATCGCGCCACAAGGATTTTCGTCCAGGTGGCCTCGGCTCTGGCTGAAGTTCACAAGAGCGGGATCATCCATCGTGATTTGAAGCCCTCCAATATCATGCTGATTCGCAAAGGCGAGAATGCCCAGTTCGTCAAGCTTGTGGACTTCGGGATCGCCAAGGTCCTGGAGGAAGCCAGGGCTACCGACCTCACTCTCGCCGGCGAGGCCCTGGGCTCGCCGCCTTATATGAGCCCCGAGCAGTGCCGGGGAATGACTCTCGATTTTCGCAGTGATCTCTATGCCCTGGGTTGCTTGATGTACGAGACTTATACCGGTTACAAGGCGATCCTCGCCGATACGCCCATGGAGACTCTCATGAAGCATGTCAAGGAAGTGCCTTCCCGGATTCCTTTCGAGAAGTCCAGACCCAGAGTCGGCAAAGAAGTGGAAGATATCATCTTCGCGCTTCTCGAGAAAGCTCCGGAGAACCGCCCGGCCTCGGCGGAGGAAGTGAAAATTCTTCTATCCAGGGCGGTCTCATAACCCTGCCTTAAACACCCGAGCCTAGACTGTGCACCATGTACAGAGGTTTCCTTTTCAACACGGACATAGTCGTCTGGGCGATCATCTTGATGGTAGTCCTATGGGTGGTGCTGGTCTCGCGATTCTACTCGACGCCCTTCCGTTGAAGCGGGCCCGTCGATATGCAATAATCGCCGGATGCTTTCTACTAAACTTTTTACAAGCTCATTGCCGAAGGCGGACCATATGTCTGCAAGGGCAGAGGGGTGCAGAGGTTCGAGGCGTCCGTCAGCGTTCCGGCTGATTCCCAGGGTGGAGACCATCACGGGGTAGATTCTACAAACCAGGGGAATAACTCCTAGTCCCGCGCTCCCCATTCGACTTTCTTGCCAATGAAGCGCTCACCGAACTGATTCGCTACGATTTCATGGACGTCCGTTGGACTTATGAAACCAAACACGGTGGCAGAGGTACTTGGATTTGGGTGATTATATTCAGTTGGTTTGGTATCTGCGAGCAGTGATAGATGATTCGACCAGGAGCCAGGATGGATTTCCGATAGTCTCTCTGACCAGAGCCTTAAATTCTCACGTCCTTCTTCAATTTCGTCAGGATCGTCATCAATTGCATTGGACGCATAGTCCAGGCAGGTACGATAAAACCAAGCTGGAAATGTGGGCGCATAAAGATCGGCAAGTTCTTCATCGTGCCAGCAGTAAAGGATGTCGTATTCTGAGTCATCATTTCTGACTTGGGTATTCCAGCACCAATTGTCTCCTGCCCCGCTAAAGGCAAAAGGAATCAACCCTGGAATGATGTCTTTTCGCCAGAGGTCGCGTTGGGGAATTTGATCAGGTGGTATCCATTCGGCTTCGTGGACCCATAGATATCCGTCCGTGTTGTCACGATAGTCGGTGTACTTTTTCAGCGACCATTCGCGATATCCTTGGGGTAACCGTACCCCGTAATCAGTTTCGAGTTTCCCAATGACGTCCATTTTGATGCATAACAACTGGGTGACTTCGACGCTGGTTATTATACATTTTGACGAATTCTCAGACAACTTACTAGAAAGCCTTCTAAATGTCCACTATCGTATGCATGATGTTTTAAGTGCTCACTTAAATGTGAATTCTATTGTCAGGTCGCACTAGGAATTTTTGAAGGAACGTTCAGCCGCAGGTGGGGGCAGTCACGCTGGCGGTCCAGACCGCGGACGATCTCGAGTTCTCTAGATAGTCCATCCATCTTCCAAAGTTCGTTTCCTTGCGTTACACCGAGTCCGGCAATAATCTTGATTGCCTCGAGTGCCATTAGGGCGCCTGTACATGCGGCGATCGCCGACTTAGTCGCATGCGACACCGGGGTCAGTGGAAAATCATCGATACCCGCTTTAGGTAGCGCGCATCTCAGGCAAGCGGATTTTCCAGGGATAGTGAAAAATACATACATCACTCAATCGCATCTTCAACTGCCAGTCGAACGACGAATCCAAGACAACGCTTGCATCCCGAAGGAACCTCTATCAACTCTGGCTGACTTTCTACAACGGCTATGGCGGCCGGCCCGGCTATAGCTGGGTGCGAGTCTTTCTGAGAGCCCCCGGCGAGGCCGGGGAAGTGCCGGCCGACGAGAGGACCTTTCTCAATCGCCACGCTACAAGCGTGGACGTCAGCGGTCGTATCGCCGCTGGGGCATCGACCTGCTGATTGAAGAAGCCGGACCGGCGGGCGCTGATTGCAGCTGGGTCCTCACCGGCTCCGGATCGGCTCTCTCGGTGATGGATACCACCACTATCAGTCCGGGCCAGAGTTTTCTCATATATGGCGCCGGAGTCGGTGCCAGAAAAGATGATGTGGAAGTGACTGTGGGCGGCAAGAAAGCCCAGGTGGTTTCGACCAACGGTCATATCATCGAGGCGATTCCGCCTGCTGATCTGTCAGGCAAAGCCGATCTCAGCGTCAGGGCAGGGGATGAGACAAGCAATTCGATCCGGGTAGTAATCAATCTGGTGCCTCCGCATCTCCTCTCGATGAGCCCCTATGGTGCTCCTGCCGGTTGTATCCTCACTATCCGCGGTGCTAATTTCTCGCGCCTGGCCAACCGCAATGTGGTGATGATCGGCCCTTACCCGGCGACGGTGTTCAAGGTCCTCGATACAGGCACCCTTCTCTGCTATGTCCCGAACTGGGGCGGCAGCTCCGGCACCCTGCCGGTGACGGTGACCACCAATGGAGTGCGCTCGGATAATTGCCTGAGTTTCTGGTGCGTGGAGCACATCTACGGGGGCGACCCCGACGCTGCCGGCTACACCAATGATTGACTGACCAGGGACTGATTTTAGATTAAGGAGCGGGCCGGACCGGGCAAAATGATCAGGTCTGATCTTGGTGAGCTCCAATGCCTCAATGCAGCTATAGCAGGGACCAGGTCCTGGCTCTCGCGCCGGACGACAGCTCTCGCAAAGCCGGCGAGGGCCTCTCGACGACGCGTAAGTGGGCCAACCTGGCTAGCGACGGTCGTTCGCTCTGGGGCGAATGCCAGGGGAGCGGGTCGAGACCCTACCAGACATGTATCGACCTGGGCGAGCCGGCTTTCAAGTGCAGTTGCCCGAGCCGCAAGTTTCCCTGCAAACATTCACTGGGCCTCTTCCTTCTTTTCGCTGCCGATAGCTCAGCCGTGGCGGAGGGGGAGCCTCCCGACTGGGTAGTGGCCTGGATCGGCAAGCGTCTCGATAGCCAGCAGAAAAAGGAGCAGAAAGCCAGGGACGCCGCCGATAAGCCTGTGAACGCCGAAGCCCAGGCTCGCCGGCAGGCGAAACGTCAGGCCAATATCGAGGATGGTCTTGCCGAGCTCGATCGCTGGCTCTGCGACCGTATAAGACATGGTCTCGCCCGGGTACAGGCTGAGTCTTACGAGTTCTGGGACGGGATCGCAGCGCGGATGGTGGATGCTCAGGCGCCGGGTCTGGCCCGGATGCTCAGGCAGTGCGCATCGGTGTCCTCGAGCGGAGAGAACTGGCAGGAGCGGCTTCTGGAGCGGCTTTCACTGATCCACCTGGCAGTCAGCGCTTGCGGGCGGCTCGACAGGCTCAGCCCCGCGATGCAGGACGAGGTCAAATCGGTGCTGGGCGTGACGGTGAGCCGCGAAGAGGTCCTGGCACGAGCCCGGGATGGCAGCGAGGCTGTCTCGGATCGCTGGCAGGTGATGGGCCAGTTCATCATCGAGCAGGAAGACAGGCTCAGGGTGAAAAGAAGCTGGTTGTATGGAATCGATAGCGGCAAGTGGGCTCTGGTGCTCAGTTTCGCCCATGGCACTCAGCCCCTGGACGTGAGCCTGGTGCCCGGATTCTCCTTCGCTGGCGAGCTCGCTTATTTTCCGGGTGCATTCCCTCTCCGGGCTCTGGTGAAAGGGCGCGAGCCGGACAATTCGCCCCGGGCGGCGAAGGCTCCGGTCGTCCATGACGACTCTTCCGGCGCTCTTGCCGGCTATGCCCGGGCTCTTTCTCTCAACCCCTGGATCGAGACCTATCCTTTTGCCGTCAGCAATGTCGTTCCGGTCCTCGATGGCGAGTCCATGGCTTTTATAGACCGCCGATCGAATTTGCTCAGGGCGCGAATCAGCAGGCGCAATCAGTGGCGAATTCTCTCGGTGAGCGGCGGCGGACCGGTGGATGTTTTCGGTGAATGGGACGGCGATTCGCTCACTCCCCTGTCTGTCACTTTCGGGAAAAGCTTCCTCAGTCTTGAAGCGGAGGATGCTCGATGAGCGGCGTCAGGGAAAAGCTCGTCACCATCGCCCTTCTTGGCACAGAAGGGCAGCCTGCCGTGGAGGTCGATGAGGGCGGCGAGCTGGGGCGTCGTCTCGAGCAGGTTCTCTCCCGGGAGGATCGGTCACAGGAAGCAAGAGTGCTCGATGCGGCCGCTCTCGTTTTCGTGCACCATCGCGCCGGGCGTGTCTTGCCCACCTCGGCACAGACCATGGCCAATACTGGAGAAGAAGAAGAGAACCCGGCTCTGGGCGAGCAGTCCGCGGCTCATCTTCCCCGGGTGATGGCGGACTTCCCCGTCCTCTTCGGGAGCTGGCTCGCAGCCGTAGCAGAGTCCGGAGCCAGAGTGCCTCATGAGTATCTTCCGGATCTGCTGGATTATCTCGCGAACAATTACAAACGAAAAGGCAACCTGTCGCTCGATCAGGTGGAAACGGTCATCGGCAAGCGCGGGCTCTGGCTCATCGGTCTCAATCCGGACTGGAGCAATCTCCGGGCCGGTATAAGAGGATTCGTCTCCCTCGACAATGAGGAGATCTTCCAGGTCGGCGTCTTCGCCGAGCGGCTAGCTTTCCTGGAGGCCTTGCGCGATGCCGATCCCGAGCGGGCAAGAAAGATGCTCGAGTCCACCTGGAGCGAGGAAGCGGTGAATGAGAAAGTCGGATTCATCAAGATTCTCGCGTATAATCTCGGACCCCTGGATGAACCGTTCCTGGAGATGGCCCTCGCCGACAAGCGTAGAGAAGTGAGACTGGTGGCCGCCTCGCTTCTTTGTCAGCTTCCCGAGTCTGCCTTCAGCAAGCGCATGAAAGCAAGGCTCCTGGAATTCGTCGAATTCAAGAAAGGCATCTTCGGCAAGAAGATCGAGGTCAACCTTCCGGAGGGTCTTTCGGCGGATCTGAAAAAGGACGGCTTGAGCGTCAGGCAGGACGCCGATCTTGGGGAGAAAGCCGGCATTGTGATGCAGGTGATCTCCTTTGTCGACCCTCAATGGATAGTGGAGAAAAGCGGTTTCGATCCCGTTACTCTGATCAAGCTGGCCCGCGATAATGAATGGCGTCAGGCGCTTCTTCTCGGTTTTGTGGAGGCCTCGATCAGGCACCGGCATCAGGAATTTCTAGAGGCGCTTCTCGTCTCTGAGACCATGCTTGCCCAGGAAGCGGAGATGTTCGAGCCTCTGGAGCCCGGCGGTAGGGAGAGAGTGGTGAGAGCCTGGCTCAACGAGCGCAACGGTCTTCTGGTCAGCGGTCCCGGCAGTTACTCGGACTACCGCCGGGCTGATTTCATCGAGAAAATGGAACACGGCTGGTCCCGGGAGTTCTCTCGATCGATCGTCGATTGCGCCGAAAAACATCTCAAGCAGGAAATCAACATGCGTTATCTGGCCGGGCCTGTGCTCAAAGCCGCCGCTGCCTTCGGTGACCCGTCGATATTCGAGAGCATAGGCAGGCTCGTGGATGCTCAGGCGGAGTCGACTTCTTTCGACGATCGGTATCTGGCTCCGGCTGCCGAGATTATTGCAATCAGAAAACAAATAACCATCAAGGAGAGATAGATCGATGACCGAGACTGCGACCGCCACCGGAAATCCCGGGATTCTTCGCCGGCATGCCGAAGATCAGTTCGCCGAGGAGCTGGACGAGCTCTCCCGGGCCGACAAAAAGCAACGCCCGCCCAACTGGAAGCTCTCGCCATCGGCTGTTTCTCTTTATATACTGGGCGGCGAGCTCGACAACGGCTTCAAGATAAGTCCCAAGTATATCGGCCGAGAGCGGGTGGTGGAGATAGCCGTGGCTACCCTGGCTACGGATCGGGCCCTGCTTCTTCTGGGAGTGCCGGGAACAGCCAAGACCTGGCTCTCCGAGCACCTCTCCGCTGCCATCTCCGGCGACTCCGCGCTGATCGTCCAGGGCACCGCCGGTACCGCCGAGGAGGCCATTCGTTATGGCTGGAACTATGCACGGCTTCTTGCCGAAGGACCTTCCGCCCAGGCTCTGGTGCCATCGCCGGTGATGCGGGCTATGCGCGAAGGCAAGATCGCGAGGGTCGAGGAGCTCACCCGTATACCTGCTGAGGTCCAGGATACCCTGATTACGATCCTGTCGGAGAAGATTCTGCCGATTCCGGAGCTCAATGAAGAGGTCCAGGCGATCAAGGGATTCAATGTCATTGCCACCGCCAATGACCGCGACCGCGGTGTCAATGATCTCTCCAGCGCCCTCAAACGCCGTTTCAACACAGTCGTATTGCCGGTTCCGGACAGTATGGAAGAGGAAGTGGAGATCGTCTGCCAGCGGGTGGAGTCGATAGGACGCTCTCTGGAATTGCCGGCGGAGCCTCCGGCCCTGGAGGAGGTCAGAAGGGTGGTGACGATTTTCAGGGAATTGAGAAATGGTATCACCGAGGACGGCAAGACGCGGGTGAAATCGCCTTCCGGCACCATGAGCACCGCCGAGGCGATTTCGGTGATTACCAGCGGAATGGCTCTGGCGGGTCATTTTGGTGACGGCAAGATGATTGCTCGCGATATTGCTGCTGGTATCAATGGGGCGGTCGTCAAAGACCCCGTTCAGGACAAGATTGTTTTCAAGGAATATCTCGAGACAGTGGTGAAAGAGCGGGAAGGCTGGAAAGATATCTACCGCTCGTGCCGGGAGATGGGCTGACAATCGACGAGGTAGATCGTGAGCGACGATTCTGTTCAAATTCTTGGCATAAGGCACCACGGTCCGGGATCGGCTCGCAGTGTCCTGTCGGCTCTGGAGGCCAACCCCCCTGATTGTATCCTGGTGGAAGGACCGCCCGAGGCCGATGGCATTATCGAGTTCGTCAGGCATCAGGACATGAAACCGCCGGTGGCCCTTCTGGTTTATAGCCAGGACAATCCCAGGCAGGCGGTCTACTATCCCTTTGCTGCATTCTCGCCGGAATGGCAGGCACTCCGGTACGCTGCCGAGAAGGGTCTTCCGGTCCGTTTCATGGACCTGCCCCTCACTCACTGGCTGGCCCTGGAGGACAGCAAGAAAGAAGAGAGCGAGCAGAGCTCTGAAGAGATTGCAGAAGAGAAAGCAGCAGTCACAGGACTTCCTCATATCTCCCGGGACCCGCTTCTCTGGCTGGCGCGTGCCGCCGGTCTAAGTGACGGTGAGCGCTGGTGGGAGCAGTTAGTGGAGCAGCGACGGGACGGCCAGGACCTGTTCGAGGCCATTCGCGAAGCCATGACCTCTCTGCGCTCGGAGCTCTCGCAGGAGGAGAGCGGCGCGGGCGATGAGGTGGAGCCCCTGAGAGAGGCTCATATGAGACAATCTATAAGGGCTGCGAAAAAGGAAGGATTCCAGAACATCGCTGTCATATGTGGTGCCTGGCATACTCCCGCTCTCAGCGAGTTGCCTCCTGCCACTTCGGACGCCAGGCTGCTCAAAGGGCTTCCCAGGAAAAAGGTGACGGCTACCTGGATCCCCTGGACCCACAGCAGGCTCTCTTATAACAGCGGTTATGGTGCCGGCGTTCATTCGCCCGGATGGTATCAGCATCTCTGGGATCACAAGCAGAGAGTAGCCGAGACCTGGATGACCAGAGTGGCCATGCTCCTGCGCGAGCGGGATCTGGACGCCTCCTCCGCCCATATCATCGAAACCGTGCGCCTGGCCGAAGCTCTTGCGGCCATTCGAGGACGATCGGCTGCCGGACTCATGGAGTTGAACGAGGCGACCCGGGCCGTCCTCTGTTTCGGGGACGACCTTCCCATGCGGCTAATTCATGACCGTCTGATCGTCGGCGAGGATCTTGGCGAGGTCCCTGCCGAGACCCAGGGAACCCCTCTGGGGCGAGATCTGGAGACCCAGCAGAAGAGTCTCAGGCTCAAACCCGAGACCGGCGAGAAGACCCTGGATCTAGATCTGCGCAAAGAGATCGACCGGAGCCGCAGTCTGCTCCTGCACCGTCTCGATTTGCTTGATGTCTCCTGGGGCATCCTCAAGCAAGCCGCCGGCAAGAGCGGTACTTTCCACGAGATCTGGAGCCTGAGATGGTCGCCGGAATTCGTCGTGAGCCTGATCGAGGCCAGTGTCTGGGGGCGCACCGTCGCCCAGGCGGCCACAGCCTGCGCCCGCGACGCCGCCGCCACGAGCGAGGAACTCGCCGCACTCACCAGCTTGCTCGACCGGGTCCTTCTCGCGGATCTTCCCGAAGCCGTCGACATGGTCATGGCCAAGGTCCAGGCGGTAGCCGCTCTGGCAAGCGATGTGGCGCACCTCAAGGAGGCTCTGCCTCCCCTTGCCCGGATCGCCAGATACGGTGATGTGCGCAAGACCAATATAGAGGTGGTGGCAGAGGTGATCGACGGGCTGGTGGCAAGAATTTGCGCCGGATTGCCAGCTTATTGCGCGTCTCTCAATGACGAGGCTGCCGAGTCGGTGCTCAACAATATCATTCAGGTCAATTCATCGATCGGTCTTCTCGGAGTCGAAGAGCAAAACCGGCTCTGGCAGGAATGTCTGGTCAAGCTCCTGGAAGACGAGAGCTTGCATGGTATCATCGCTGGACGAGCGGCCAGGCTTCTCTTCGACAGTCGGGCCGTAGAGCAGCATGAGGTAATGCGCCGTTTCGGGCTGGCCCTTTCCATCGCCTGCGAGCCAGGTCGGGCCGCTGCCTTCGCTGATGGTTTCTTGCGGGGAAGCGGGCTGGTGCTCATCCATGACCCGGCCTTGCTCGCCATAATCGACGACTGGGTCTCGGCTCTACCGGCGGACCAATTCATCCAGGTGCTGCCGCTTCTGAGGCGGACATTCAGCAGTTTCGCGCCGCCGGAGAGAAGACAGATCGGCGAGCGAGTCAAGCGTGGCGAGAGCGCCGGAGGGCGGTCACCGGCTCAGCGGTCTGCGGCTCTCGACGAGGAGCGCGCCGATCTGGTGTTACCGGTAATGGCAGGGCTTCTCGGTCTGGAGGGAGCACCATGAGTTCTCAATCGGAGCCTCGCATCGACCTGGACGAGCGTCTGCGACGCTGGCGCCTGATTCTCGGCGGCGAGCAATGCGATGGAATCGGACTCTCGCTTTCCGGTGACGATGGTAGGATGGACAGTGCTCTCGCGGCTCTATACGACGCCGGGATCGAGAGCGAGCGTCCCTCCGGAGCGTCGGCTGGCCAGGCCGGGCTCGGTGCCTCGGCTCCGAAGATCGCCCGCTGGCTTGGCGATATTCGAACCTATTTTCCGACTTCGGTGGTTCAAGTCATGCAGAAGGACGCCCTCGAGCGTCTCGATATCCAGAAGATGCTTCTGGAGCCCGAGCTCCTCGCCTCGGTGGAAGCGGATGTGCACCTGGTATCGACCCTGATATCGCTTGGTCGAGCCATGCCGAACAAGACCCGGGACACTGCCCGTATGGTGGTGCGCAAAGTCGTGGACGAGCTCATGCGAAAGCTCGCCAGTCCTACGAGACAGGCGGTCATGGGGGCGATTAACCGGGCTCAGCGCAATTTCCGGCCCAGGCACAACGAGATCGATTGGAACCGTACTATAAAAGCCAATCTCAAGCATTACCAGCCCGAGTACAAAACGATCATTCCGGAGCGGCGAATTGGCTTCGGCAGACGCCGGGCGAGCCTGGCCGATATCGTGCTCTGTGTCGATCAGAGCGGCTCCATGGCAACATCGGTGGTCTACTCGAGCATCTTCGCGGCAGTACTGGCATCGATCCCGACGGTGAGCACGTCTCTGGTGGTGTTCGACACGGCGGTGGTGGATCTCACCGAGAAGCTCCAGGATCCGGTGGAGGTTCTTTTCGGCACCCAGCTCGGGGGAGGCACCGATATCAATCGAGCCCTGGCTCACTGCCAGAGCCTGATCAGAAGACCGGGAGATACCATCCTGGTCATGATCACCGATCTCTACGAGGGCGGCGACAATAAGGAGATGCTCAGGAGAGCGGCTCAGATCGCCGCGTCCGGTACCACGGTCGTCTGTCTCCTGGCTCTCAGCGACGAAGGAGCGCCCATGTACGATCACAAGAACGCTGCAGCCTTCGCTTCTTTCGGTATCCCTACTTTCGCCTGCACCCCGGATCTCTTTCCGGACCTCATGGCCTGTGCTCTCCAGAGGGGCGACCTCGACCAGTGGGCCGCTCGCATGGATATAGTAAGCCAGAGAGCCGCTCAGGAACAGGTTTGATATGGAGGACGAGGGGCCGGGCATCGAAGTCGAGGCGGACTCTTTTCCGCTCGATCGATACCAACCTCTAGGCGAGCTCGGCCGGGGAGCGGGCGGGACAGTCTATCTCTGCCGGGACAGGGTGCTGGGCAAAGAGGTGGCGGTCAAGGTCCTCCATTTTCTGACTGCCGAGCAGCTCCTCCTGTTTCAGGATGAAGCCCGGGCTTTGAGCAAGCTGGAGCATCACAATATCGTCTCGATCCTCGATTTCGGCGCCACCGGTAGCGGTGTGCCGTTCATGGTCCTCGAGCATTTCCCCGGCGAGACCCTGACCGAGTATCTGGAAAGATCGGGTGTCATGGACGAGGACACCGCCAGGCAGGTCTTCGGGCAGATCATGGAAGGTCTCGCTTATTCTCATAGCCGGGGTATATTCCACAGGGATCTCAAGCCGAACAATTTCATGCTCCGCAAAGCAGGCACCGATAATCTCGAGGTGAGAATTATCGACTTCGGCGTGGCCCGGGTAGCGGAGCTTACCGGCCGGGTCACTGAATATCAGGGACGGACCCTCGCCGGTACGCCGTTTTACATGAGCCCGGATGTGATCAACGGGCACGCCTATTCCAGGGCCTCGGAGGTCTATTCTCTGGGCTGTGTGCTTTTCGAGGCTCTCACCGGCATGAAGCCCTTCGAGGCCGACAGCGCTCTCGGCACCCTCGCTTTGCACGCCGAAGTCGAAGCCCCACGACTTTCCGATGTGGTGGAGCATCAATTCAGCAAATTCATAGAGGAATTCGTGGCGATATGCCTGGAGAAGGATCCTGAGAAGCGTTTCGCCACCATGGAAGATGCGCAGCAGAGACTTGCCCAGTATCCGTCAGAGAGCACCGGTTTTTTTCAAGCTACGAAAAGACCGGCCGGAACACTCTCATCAGCCCGACAGCCAAAGCTGGCTGTGTACTTGATCGGGGCTCTGGCCGTCTGCCTGACCGGATTTATCGTGATTCAGGAGATTTTTTCCGAGCCGGAGCAAATTCCGGGCGATGCGAAAAAGCAGGTCGTGACTGACTCACTCGAGACTTTCGATTTCAAGGGTGTCGAGTATCCTCGTCAGGTCAATATCGGCGAAGGGGTAGCCATGGACCTTAGCAGTAGTGGTCGCGACCGGCTCTCTCTTCGCAATGTCAGCCTGGCCGAGTTCATGCGGGTCAGGCAGGCGGAGGGATTCGATCTCGAAGATTTCGAGATTGTCGACATGCGGGCCTGCGTCCTCGATGATCCGACCTTTTTCGAAGCCATAGGCAGCGCTCCCAGGCTGACCACGCTCAAAATTGAGACCCGCGCTCCCGGTACCATTGCCGCCGGGCCGCTGAAAGCATTCTTTTCGAGCTTAGATCGAAGTCAAAATCAATCATATTGCCATCTGCTTCTAATGGCTGACAGCATAGATCGGGAAGTTTTCGATCTCATAGCCAGGCACAGACAGATCAACCTCCTGGAGATCAAGTCTCCGAGCTTCGATGACACCTGTCTGGAAAAGTTGGGCGATCTGCCCCTCCAGGGCCTCAATATCGCCATGACCAGGGTCACTGACGCCGGTTTGAAAAAGCTGGACCGAAAAATGAAAGGTATACGCAGGCTCTTTCTGCCTTCCTCCGACAGGTTATCAGAGAAGGCGATTCTGGATTTCAGGGCCGGGCATCCTTATTGCAGCGTCGAGAAAGTGACTGAAGAGCAGAATGCCGTCTTTTAGATTCTAAATATTCATGCCTCTTGACTGATTTATAGTTGACCACTATAGAAATCTGGTCAAAAATTATAGAGTCAGGAAATCGGAGGTTGAAATGGGCAGACCCAGGAGTCTCGAGAACCGTACCGAGGTAGTACTCAGTGCGGCCAGGGAGCTTTTCGGGCGTTACGGCTTCGAGAAGACCACTATCGACGATATCGCCAGGGAGGCTGGTATCGGCAAGGGGTCCGTCTATCTAGAATTCGGCACCAAGCAGGAAATCCTCATGGCTGTGATTCGCACCTTCGTCACCGAAGTGCGAGGTCATATAGAGGATTATATAGAGAGCTGCGAGTCGCCCTATCTCGATGCGCTGGAGGGGCTGCTTCTCATGCATGTACTCAGTGTCCATGAGCGTGCCACTTCTCAGATTCACACCCCGGATACGCTCCTGCACACCAGTATCCGGGTGCGGCAGGAATTCAAAGATCATTTTGATTTCTTGAGCTCGCGTTTCACGACGATGCTCAAGAAGGCTGCGAAAAACGGCGAGATCAAGAAGTCCACCGACTTCGAGGCTGTCACCGATACCCTCATTCTCGGCATGGGCTCTCTCTGTCCGCCTTACCTCCGCAATACCAGACCGACAGGCAGCGGTATCCCGGGAAGAGATCAGCTCGAGACCGAGGCGGAAGCGCTCATCAGTCTTCTGGTGGCAGGCATCAAGCAGAAGTACGGCAAGGGAAGGGACTGACATATGCAATCGGCTACCAGGAAAAGTACTGATACCAACCCGCCGCCGAAAAACGGCAACGGTGGTCGGCATCTTCCCCCGATTCCGTTGGTGATCATGTTCTTCGTCATAGTAGGAACCCTGGGCTGGCACTTTCTCGGTCGACCGGAGGAGCCTGATGACCGGGTCTTCGTCAGCGGCCGCATCGAAGGATACGAGACCGATATCGGTGCCAAGATCGGAGGCCGGGTGGACAGCGTCGCCTTCCGGGAAGGCGAACTGGTTGAGAAAGGATCTACCGTGGCCAAGCTCACCGACGACGATATCCAGGCCCAGCTCCGTCAGATGAAGGCCCGGCACGATGCTGCCCGGGGAATAGTCGAGCAGAGAGAGCGCAATCTCGAGGTGATGACCTGGATGATCAAGCAGGCTGAGCTGCAATTGAGCCAGTCCAGGGAAGATGTCTCGGCTCAGATCGACCAGAACGAGGCCAATGTCGCCCAGGCATCTGCCGAGCTCGCCCAGGCCCGGGCCAACCTGCTGGAGTCCCGATCTTCCAGGGACCTTGCAGCCAAGCGTAAAGTGCGGTTCGAGCGCCTCGTCGGTCCCGGTGCCGTCACCAAGGACGAGTACGATCAGGCTATCACTAACTACGATACCGCCACCGCGGCGGTTGAGTCGAAAGAAGCCCTGGTGACGGCGGCGGAGAAAAAGCTCAGGGCTGCGAAGGCGCTTCTCGATCAGGCGAAGGCGACACGCTACACACCCAATATACGAAACACCCAGGTGCTTGCCACCAGGCAGCAGCTCGCCGAAGCCGAGCATCAGCTCACCTCGGCCCGGGCGGACCAGGCGGCTTGCAAGGCTCAGGTAGACGAAATCAATGCCCAGATCGGCTATCTGAATCTGGTCAGCCCAATCACCGGTGTCGTCACAGCTCGACCGGTGGAGCCCGGTGCCGTGGTGGTGCCCGGTCAGACCCTTTTGTCCCTCATCGATCTGGATAAGCTCTATCTCAGAGGCTATGTACCCGAAGGGAAGATAGGCCGTGTCAGAGTCGGCGAGAAGGCGAAAGTGATGCTCGATTCTTTTCCGGACAAACCTTTCGAAGGAACCGTCATCGAGATCGATCCGGTGGCGTCATTCACGCCGGAGAATATCTATTTCAAGGACGACAGGGTGAAGCAGGTTTTCGGTATCAAAATTGCGATCAGCGAGCCGGGACGCTTCGCCAAGCCCGGTATGCCTGCCGATGCGGAGATTCTCACCGGTGACTCGGACCGATGACCGATAGCGCCACCATTGTCTACGATTCAGCCGCACCGTCGCCCGACACAGTGGTCAGGGCGAAGGGGCTGTGCAAGTCCTATGGCGCTTTCGAGGCTGTCAAAGCGGTGGATCTCGAGATCCGCTCCGGCGAGATCTTCGGTCTGATCGGGCCTGACGGTGCCGGGAAGACCTCGATTTTTCATATCATGGGCGGTGTCATGAAGTGGAGCGGGGGCGACATCGAGGTCCTCGGCACAAGCCCCTCTCAGGCCAGACCCCAGATCGGCTATCTTACCCAGCAATTCTCTCTCTATCTCGACCTGAGCGTCGAGGAGAATATCCGTTACTCTGCCTCCCTCCGCAATGTCAGGCGTGAAGAATACAGGGAGCGAACCGATGACCTGCTCCGCCTCATGGATTTGCGCCGTTTCAAGAGCCGTCTTGCCGGCAATCTTTCCGGCGGAATGAAGCAGAAGCTGGCTCTCTGCTGCTCTCTCGTGGCAAGACCGAAGCTCCTCCTTCTCGATGAGCCGACCACCGGTGTCGATCCTGTGAGCCGTCGGGAGTTCTGGGATATTCTCGCCACCGTCGCCGCCGAGGGTGTCACCATCGCCGTAGCCACTCCTTATCTCGATGAGGCGGAGCGCTGCAACCGCATCGCTCTTATATACGAAGGGCGAATCAAGCAGACCGGCACTCCCGACGAGCTCAAAGACTCCCTTCACCTCGAGCGTCTCGAGGTTCGCGCCAGGCGGCAGGCGGAGCTGGCAGGCATCCTCGAGAAAGAGTCTCGAGACCTGATCTCCGATGTCCAGCAATTCGGCGATCGTCTCGATATCCTGGTGGCGGATCCGGCCTCTGCGCAGGCTCTGGTCACCGGCATCGGTGAGCGTCTTGGTATCGCCATCGATGTCTCCCGCCAGAGACCGACCCTGGAGAATGTTTTCGTGCACAGCCTGCGTAAGGAGGGTGACGAAGAGCAGATGCCCGAGTTCGACTTCCAGCGGGCGCGTCGGGAAAGAAACGGCGAGACCGCCATTGTCGCCCGACAGATGTCCCGCCGCTTCGGAGATTTCTGGGCCGTCAAAGGTGTCTCCATCGATGTTGGTTATGGCGAGATCTTCGGGCTCCTCGGCGCCAACGGCGCCGGCAAGACCACGACTATCAAGATGCTCTGCGGTCTTATCGGTGTGACCAGGGGCGAGATGGAGCTCTGCGGTCAGAAAGGCAATCTCAGGAGCTCGAGCCTGAGAGGCCGTCTCGGCTATATGAGCCAGAAGTTCACCCTCTATGATGACCTCACTGTTTTCGAGAACATGGAGTTCTACTGCGGTGTCTATGGAATCAGCCCTGATCTGCGGGCGCGCCGTATCGCCTGGGCGCTCGAGAGCTGCGGGCTTGCCGGTCAGGAGAGCCTCATAACAGGCAAGCTTCCGGGAGGCTGGAAACAGCGTCTGGCTTTTGGTGCCTGTGTCATGCACGAACCCGAAGTGCTTTTTCTAGATGAGCCCACCTCCGGAGTCGATCCTCTGGCACGTCGTCAGCTCTGGGATCTGATCAGGACTTTCGCTCAGAACGGCACTGCTGTTCTGGTCACCACGCACTTTCTGGAAGAAGCCGAGCACTGTCACCGCATGGCTTTCATGGCCGGTGGCGAAGTGGTGGCCCAGGGATCTCCCGGCGAGATCAAAGCAGAGCAGCCCGGCCAGCTCATCGAGTTGCGTGCCCAGCCGATTCAAGCAGCTTATCTGGCTCTCAAAGATAGCTTCGAGTCCTGGCGGGTTTCCATATTCGCCGATCGTATCCATCTCGTGGCTCTCGCTGAAAGGGATCTCGATAAGGCATCGCGGATTGTCACCGAAACCGGTGCGAAGATAAGCAGTCACCGGCAGATCCCATTTTCTCTAGAGGATTCATTCATTGGTATCGTCGAGCGGGCCCAGATGGAGGTGGTGAGATGAGCGCCGCGCCCTGCGACTTCTCACGAATTTTCTCCCAGGCTGTCAAAGAGCTGGCCCAATTCAGGCGCGATCCCATAACCGTCGGCCTGGCCTTCTTGCTTCCCCTGATCGCTCTGTTTCTGTACGGTTATGCCACCAGGCTCGAGGTCAAAGGGATGACGGTGGCGGTGATCAATCACGATCAGGGCAAGCTGAGCCGCGATTATATAGACCGTCTTTTCTCCACCAACCAGATGATCCCTTCCGAATGGACAGGTAGCAGCCCCATCGAGCCCCTGGACAGGGGACTGGCTCGTGCCACCGTGATCATTCCGCCGGAGTTCTCGAGAAATATCAAAGCCGGCAGACTGTCCACGGTACAGGCCATGGTCGATGCCACCGACGTCAATAATGCCCGGGTGATCAAGAACGGTATCATCGGTACCACCAATTTCTTCATAGAGTCGGAAGGGCTGAATAAGGCAAGCAAGATCCTCGAGCCGCATATAAGGCTCTGGTTCAATCCCGGACGGGAAGAGTCTCTCTATATCGTGCCCGGCACGGTCGCCCTGGTTCTCTGGGTGTTTCCTTCCCTGCTCGCCTCCCTTTCACTTGCCAGGGAAAAGGAGCAGGGAACCATTCTCCAGCTCTACGCTTCTTCCATGACCGCCTTTGAGCTCATCGCAGGCAAGCTCCTGGCCTATCTCACCGTGGCGCTTTGCGAGGCCGTCGTGGTGCTGCTCGCCTCCTTCGTATTCTTCGGTATCAGATTCGTCGGAAGCCCAGTGACATTTTTTGTGGATCTGGTTCTGTTTGCGGCATGCGCGGTCAATTTCGGTCTCCTGGCCGGATCGGTGGCCGCCAATCAGAACGCTGCCGTACAGATAGTCGCTACTGTCGGCTTCACTACTACCCTGCTTCTGTCAGGTTTTATCTATCCGGTGCGCAATATCACCTACCCCCTTTCGCTGATATCGAATGTAGTGCCGGCTCGTTATTTCATCGAGTCCTGCCGAGATTCATTCGTCCGGGGACCGGAGCCTTTCAGCCACTGGTATATTCCAGTGGCACTGATCGCCGGCAATATAATCCTACTCAGGCTGTCATCCAAGAAGATGTCGGCCATGCAGTTGCGGGGGTAGTTATGAAACCAGGCAAGGTCATCCTCCGCTCCCGACTCTTCTCCCTGATCATCAAGGAGTTCCACCAGATCCTGCGTGACAAGCAGCTGGTATCGTTGCTTGTCGTACCTCCTGTATTGCAGCTTATGCTCTATGGCTTCGCTCTCAGCCCCGAGGTCAAGCATATGCGTATGTCGGTAGTTGATCTCTCCAGCACGCCGTTCAGCCGGGAGCTCACTGCCGGTGTCGTCAACAACGATGTTTTCGATCTAAGCAACCGGGCAGACACAATCTCCGAGCTATCCAAACAGGTTTCTCAGGGCGAAATCGATCTCGGTATGGTGATACCGCCGGATGCCTCCCGACTTTTCAAAGCCGGCAAGCCGGTACCTCTGCAGGTCCTGGTCGACGGTGTCGACGCCAATACCGCAGGCATTGCCCAGGGCTATGTCACCCAGATACTGCAGGAACTCGGCCGGAGTCTCAAGGGCGCCGACCGGGAGCCTCCCATAAAGCCACAGGTGACTTTTCTATATAACCCCGGGCTCACCGCTGCCTGGTTTTTCATACCGGGGGTGATGGCCCTCGTTATAGTCATCTCCGGAACCCTGGTGTCATCCGTCTCGGTCATTCGGGAGAAGGATACAGGTACTCTGGAGCAGCTCCTCATGACGCCGGCAGAGCCCATGGAGATCCTCGCGGCGAAAGTGGTGCCCCTGGTCATGCTTTTGATGGGCTCGGTGCTTCTCTGTCTCGGTCTGGCTCTTTCGGTCTTCAACATTCCTCTGCGCGGAAGCTTCTTCCTCTTCATGGGAGTCTCGATTCTGGCTATATTCGTGGCCGTCTCAATCGGCATGGCTCTTGCTACTTTCAGCGGCAACCAGCGCCAGGCTCTGCTAACCTCATTCTTCATCAATCTGCCTGTGATCCAGCTCTCCGGTGCCATCGCGCCCATCGAGAGCATGCCTGATCTATGCCGGGGAATCTCCTATCTCGATCCACTTCGCTACTACGTCAGCTCCCTGAGGGCGATTCTGTTGCGCGGGGTCGGACTAGAGAGTATCTGGCCCGAGGTTCTCGCCCTGGCATTCTTTGCTGTCGCTCTTTTCACATTGAGCGCCAGCAAATTTCGAAAACAGCTTCAATGATCAGGAGACCCCTATGAGACCCTTGCGATTTTCAAAGACATATGGAAGGCGAAGACGTCGCCGGGTCGTTCGGCTGGCGCCTGCTCTCAGTCTGCTTACGATCATCTCCCTGGTGGCGGGACCGGCTATCGCTCAGGACTCTCCCGATCCGCTGGATTCTTCTCTGCGGGGTCCGATTGATCTCAGTAAGCCAGCGGCGCCGGAAGAGAGCCTGCCGGTAGATGTCTCCAACGACACCGATGCATTCGATCCCGAGCAGCTTAAGCTCACCCGGCCGGAGTTGAGCGGGTTGATTACCATAAGCGATCGCCTCAGTCCCCTCAATCTCGACGCCAGCGCCCCTTCCATGGTCAGCCTCGATGATGTGCTCAAGACCTGTCTGGAGCGCAATCTCGATATAGGCATAGCCAGCACCGATCGCAGCGTCCAGGGCTGGAAGTATCTGGCTTCCGCCGGAAGATTTCTGCCGGTGGTCAAGCTCGCCTACAACTACAATTATCTGAAAGGAACTCTCAATCTCCCCATCGGGCAGTCACCCGATCCGCTGCGTTTCAATAATCCTTTTATCCTGTCGAGCGCCGGGTTCACTTATTACGGCTACCGGGGCGGCAGTGTCCTGTTCGGTGCTCTGAAAGAGCGCAATATGTACAGAGCCAGCAGGGAAGGAGAGAAGCAGACCATCGACGACGCTCTCAGAGAGGCTTACGAGAAGTATTACCGTCTGCTCCTCGAAGAGTCGGTCTTGCGTATCAGAATCAAGGCGGTTGAGGTATCCGAGGAGCAGGTCAGGCTCAATCGTGAGCTCTTCGAGGCCGGCTCGGCGACCCAGCTCGATGTCATGCAAGCCGAGACCCAGCTTTCCAGAGATCGGCAGAATCTCATCGACCAGCAGGTAAAACGCCGCCAGGTGGCCATCGAGTTGTCGGACTTTCTCAATCTTCCTCAAGATCTCGACCTGATGCCAGACAGTCTCGCTCTCAGGAAGTGCGAGCTGGTCGATGAGCGTACCGATATCGGCAAGCTCATCGGCAAAGCCATGGCCGGTAGACCGATTCTCAAGCAGAGAGAGCAAGAGCGTCTGGCGGCCCGCAAAGAGATCGTGATCGCTTCAGCGCCTCTGCAGCCGTCCCTGAAAATGGACGGGAATGTCTATGGTATCGGTGAGACTCTGAGCAGCCAGACCGAGACCGTGGTGGGGAGCATACCGGTGGTGACGCCGGGCGGCAGTGTCGGCAGCGTTCCTCAGGTACGCCAGGTGAATCGTCAGATCTCGGCTCTTTATCAACTGGGTGTCTCAGTCAACTGGAACTTCGAAGGTCTGGGCACCTCCGACATGGCATTGACCCAGGCTGCCAGGGTCAATGCCCGGGCTGCGCAATTGAAACAGACCAGAGAAGTGAACCGGGTCATCAATCAGGTCCGCCAGTCGTTTCTCAATATTCTGCGCACCGACCGCCAGATCGAGGAAGCCCTCGCCCAGCTGCGGGCTGCCAGAGAAGAGATCAAGCTCGCCCGGCTCCGCTACGAGAACGGGCTTGGAAAAAATATCGACATACTGAAGGCTCAGCAGGACTATACCGATGCTTTGATTCGCAAGGCTACTGCCATCGTCGATTACAATATCGCCCAGGCGAGTCTGCTCAGAGATACAGGTATCATCAGTGTTTCTGCTCTTACCACCAGGAGCCCCCTGAAGTTTTAGAGAGGGGTGTAAGAGAGGGGGATATGTCTTTTTTTCGAGAGAAGAAATTTTGCTTTGCTGCAACAGTAATGAAGTTATGTAGTGCGCCACGAGAAGCGCGATGAGGGGGAGGTGAGAGAAGCAAAACAACCGAAACCTCATGTAGCAACCCGGTGGGAAACAAGTCTCACCCAGCAAAGCCTAGCCAGCAGCTGGAAGCGAGTCTTGCGCAGGAAGGGAGACCGTAACTGCGAAGCGTAGACAGCGAGCAAGCAGGCGCGTGATTGAGCCTCGAAATTTCAAATATTGCGGAAG